>LKMJ01001751.1_pt1 | contig 19466 bp, 27 predicted proteins | sample 643391 | NCBI WGS metagenome assembly LKMJ01 (sample SAMN04112250, study PRJNA286221) | soda lake metagenome | biome: soda lake; feature: Kulunda Steppe; material: water; isolation source: sample PL-Br10 brine of Picturesque Lake | place: Russia: Kulunda steppe | collected 2010-07 | reverse complement strand
TCTCTCTCTCTCTCTCTCTCTCTCTCTCTCTCTCTCTCTCTCTCTCTCTCTCTGTGTGCCCACAGCCGACCATACCTCAGACAATCTGGAAAGACAAGGCTTTGGTGTGTCTAACAGGGAACCCCTGGATACAAAAACTGGACACAGAACGGCAATGTCTACGCCACAAATCCGCAAGTAGACACACAACCCACCGGGAGCTATGAGTTCTAAATCCATACTATAGACCTCCTTAAGTACAAGCCTAAACCTACCACTGAGCAGCCCTCCCCCCTCACAAATCCTCCACCTCGTATTCTCCAAGAAATCTACACATCAAGAGTGGCTTGTATCTTCAGCACACATGGAAAATGCTTGGGCATGATAGCACCCCAGCATCTTAACATCCTTCGTGCGGCTTTCCACACAGCCAAGCTTTGCACACAGCCAAGCTTAAAGGTCTGCATGACAACATAATACCTGCACCTGGGAGCTTTGCTTCTAAGCCTGCTTGCCAGGAAAAAAACTAGAGATGAAATACCACGGCAAGAAAATCAAAGACTCTTGCTCAAGAGCTCTGCCAATCCATGTACATACTCCCCTCCAAGTGGTAACTCGAGAAACATGGCCTCTCCACCAGACTTCAACCCTAGCTTCCCCAATTATTGGTGTGCAGATTGGCGAGATGCACTCTTTGGTGCCCACCTTGACTCCCTCTCGTCCCAATTCACTGGCATCTCAGTTTGCCATCCCATCTATAATGACCATACCATGAATCTTAGCCCTACGCATGCTACTACTCTGCCACCTTCAGCACTGAGGCAACTGCCACTTTCATGTTCCTACATCATCTTGGAATGGATCCATGATCATCAATCCTTACTCAAGTCCCCTTGCAGCCTATCCTCACCTGTGTTATAAACTTGGAACAATCTCAGCCAATGAGGTCCCCTACGCTTCCCCACAATCCTAGACGAGTCAAGAGACTCCCCAGGCTATATGAAATCTTCAAATCATAGCAGTCTAGAACACTGCTGCGCTGCCACACCTGAATAGCCACAATCCTACATGGCTTCATAATCTTGCTTGTGACACTCCTGAAGCAAATTGGCACCTCAACAAGATTGCTAACATTTCCATACGTAATGCTAGGCACGCTGAGACAGCGCCTGGTCTCAAGAAACTTGAAAAACTTCACTTAGACAAAATAGAAACTACCAAATGCTCCCACAAACCTGCTTTGGGTGAAGTTGCTCCCCTTTCCATTCATTTCAAATCGGAAGTCAGGCTCAAAATTGCTGACTTGAGATCCTGGACTAATACAGATGGCAGCTGCCATATACACAAAAACAACTTATTGGGGCGGGTGTCTACCACCGCAGCTCAGGCTACTCTAGCTTGGTTGAACCATGTGGTGCTGGTGTAAGCAACACCATAGGGAGAGCAGAATTGACAGCTAAAGCTGCTACAGTTACACACGATCATATTCATATTGACACAGACAGCTTTACCTACACCATCATATTAGGAAAGAATTGTTGTACCCAGAGAAGCGCCGTCACCATGTCCGTGGAGACATCCTCAAAAGTCTTTCTTATATTATCCATAACTCTCAATCACACATCTTCCTTCATAACATTAAATCTCATGCCAGAGTTGCTGGAAATGAATGCGCAGACGCCCTTGCCAAATACCAAGCCTGCCACAGAAAAAAAGTCTCCTAGCTGAAACAATCATCCGCACTGCAGGCCCTGGTGGCAATCTCGTCAGCTCTTGAAAAGTCGATCAGCAAGGATCTGGCACTAAAGCTCCTGACATGGCACCAGATTGACTTTTCATCCAATCTAAGCCCCATTTAAACCCCACATGCACTCAGACCATAGACTGGGTTATGCCAACTCAAAAATAGGCTATTACTCTTATTAAGAAAGTCTGCCTCCACACGTCCACAATGGTATTTGCAACCCTTTTCGGAGGATGTCCAAACTCTCTCTCCATATGAAACGCAATGTCTTCTCTTCAACTACCGCACGGGCACCCTTTTATATCAGAAATATGTTGTACGCTTTAAAAAGTCCACTAGCCTCCAGTGTCGACTCTGTCAGCAAGCAGATAGTTCTCTCCAAATTCTCTCCGGGTGTCAACATTCAATCATCTCTGGTATGATCACTGAGCGTCATCATGTTGCATGCAGACTTATCATGAAAGCCATCAGCAAAGGTTCTCTGGCAGGTTTTTAAGTCCACTTGTATGTATCTTCAAATTCCTGACGATGGTAATAATAGGACGCTACCCTGCTGAATTTTTTATGCTCGTTTATGCCATAGCTAGCCGCCCTTGTGCCATTTTGGTCACTACTCCTCACCTACTTAAAAGCTCAAATCGCCAACCACTCCTCATTTGCACCAGGTGTCACACCCACGACAAGCCAGCAGAGATTTATGCAGAGCTCACGAGTTCAATGTTAGCAAGTGGGAAATAACCTCATAGAGATCAAGTACTGTGAAGATACACGGCCTGGATGGAGGCCTCTAGAAAACAACATGAGATTCTTTGCAAGCTTGCAAGGTTCACTCTGTGTCCTTGAAGCTTGCAACTCTGTGTCCTTGCTTAAGCGCTTATAGGCTAAGTAAGTCATCCTTCACACCTACCCGCATTGGTGTGAGAGCTCTGATAGTTAAATTACATGCTCAATCAGTGCATTATGCACACAAATTGACTTCAAAAAGACACGCTCTTGAAAAACAGTTGAGTTGCTCACGAAGTCTTGATCTGGAGCAGGGGGCGGCTTGTCACCCCTCAGATCCTCATAACTTTTTTGGTTTGGAATTCCTGTATTCCATATTTCTGGGTTTGGAATTGCTATATTCCGTACGGGTTTGGAATTCCTATATTCCGTATTTGTATGGAACGAGGTGGAAGAGTATGATTTTATTACCATTTTAAACGATTTTCCGTCCTTTCAGCTGTGACTGTGTAAACCCTAGTAGACACTCGCTCAAATCATGTGAGAGCCCCAGTATCACATTCGGCAATGGTGAGCATCAGGGAGGGCAGTGGGAGCAGGCCTCACTCTGGGCACAACCTTGCTCATCACACTCTGGCCCATTACAATCAAGCCCAAGATTTGGGAGGAGGGCCCTACACGGGCAGGCACAGGCGCTGGCAACAAGGTGGCGATGCTGAGGATGACAGATTTTCAACGCGCAGCGGTCACTCACATGCATCAACTGCGGCCACAACAGCAAGCCTGGCTAGCCGCTTAGCAACCTTGGTGTGTGCATGCGGTTCTGCTTGAGCAGGATTTATGTAGTTTAGGAAGTGTTGCTCAGGTCAACATAGGCAGCATGTTCAAAACAACCCTCCCCCAAAATGCTCGCCTACGCGTCAAGCTTGCTTGAGAAAACGCCTGCCAACCTTGCACGTTGGTGTTTGTACATGCGTTTTTATGCATGAGCGTGTACACAGTATGGATACACACTCACGCACGTGTGTGCACGCGTGCACACGCACACACTTATGCCCATGTATGCACGACAAATCATATAGCCGCCTGGATTGCTGTAGGATGAATGCAACAATGAGCGGTGTTTGACTTGTCGTGCATGGCTGTGCCCAGAACTTTGAGTACGACAAGCCTCCATATGAGGCCAGCATCTTAGAGGGCAGCGAGGACGATGACCCTGAGGAAGCTGAGGCGGCAATGGGAGCCTCTGGACGGGCCAACATTTCAGGGCAGGACTCACCTCATAGATACCGCCTTTTCCAGGTGCGCTTGGGGCACATACGTATGCCGCAGCCCTGGGCAACAATGAAAGGCGCATGACTGCACAGTCTCCTCCTCCTGTGCACGAGCCCATGCCCAGCCACTTGCGCCTGCAGTCATGCGTGCGGCTGCTTTGTCACAGACCTCGTAACCACGTGCACCCGCAGTTGTGCTCCCGGCTGTTCCGTCACAGACCTCACCACGCCATGCAGCTGAAGCGGCTCAGCCTGCAACATTGTGAGGTGCGGCCCCAGGCAGGTCCAGGGCACACGCAGCACACACCCCAGCGTGGCAGTGTGCTGGTCACCGCAGTGGGCTGGTCGCTGCAGAGTGCTGGTTGCTGCAGAGTGCTGGTCACCGCGGAGTGCGCTTGCATTGCACGCACGCGTGCATCCTTCGTGAGCAGAAGGGTAGTCGCTCAAGCACAGTGCGTGGTGCTTGCTGCTTGAGCCGGCACTCCTCATGCTGCATGCCAGGTGCGCTGCCACGGCCATGCCTCCTTTCGGCACACCTACGGCCCCTCATGCACCTCTGCCCCACGCCTGTACTACAACGCCTCTACAGGAGCCCTACCACTGGAGCCGTGCCACACTGATGCATGCGCTTCATGGTGATGCCTTGTTGGGGGTACGATGCCTGCACCAGATGTGACTCTGAAGAATGGAGGCTGGGTCTCTGGGCCTGTGGTGCTTGAAAATGTTGACACCAGGGCAGTGGGTGCTCTGCGCGTCCTGGAACACCTGCCTTGCCCGGGTGCATACTGCGTGGCTCCGTTCATCGGCAAGGTGTGATGGCCACGTGGTTTTGCGAGATTTTGGTCACACCGCCAGCAAGCTCCACCCGTGTGTGTGATTGGGCTAGTGGGCTGTGCCACCGCAGGAGCTGCGGCTGCACGGCTACACTGTGGTGGACAACGTGATCAGCAAGGAGGTGGCGGCGCAGATCAAGGCAGCGGCCCTGGCTTTCCATCGACGAGGTGCGAGGCGCGCTGCGTCCAGGCAGGGTGGCAGGGACGCGCCTGTGCACGCACATGCACACGCGCACACATACGCACGCACACACACCCACCTATACACCCACAGACGCACACACACACAGAAAAACATATGCACGCAGGCATGTGTACCCGGGCTCTAGTGTGCACGTGCGCGTCCTTGCCTTGCTGGCCCCGTTGCACTGCCTGGCACCCGATCTCGCTCTCATGCTGCTCGGAGAGGCCGTTGGGGGCGGTTGGTTGAGCACGCTGGTGGATGCAGCCTTGCTTGCCTGGGTCCTCCCAGCCACCCAGCTGGCACCCACGTGCAGACATGTGCGCACCAAGAGCCGCTTCAAATGCCGCAGCAATTTGCCACAGCACAGATGGTCCACAAACTGCCCACACTGCCACAGCACGATATCACCATCTCCTGCTTGTGCACAACCCTGCTTGTAGACACCCCTGCATGTGGGTGCCCCATCCGCACCGAGGTGCACCCTTGCGCCCCTTTTTGGGACCAAGTGTTGGCCCAGGCACAGGCAGGCAGACAGCCTATAAGCGGCAGGTCCCTGCCTTTCCTTCGGGCGGGCAGACGTGTGCACAGACCCTCAGGTGTTTCAACACCCTTTTGACGGGGCCTTTCCTCACTGAGGGCTAGCAAGCACTGGGTCTCCGAGGCCAAGCCTCTGGCGTGCCACTCGCCACCTCCCTGGATGGGAGGGGACCATCCGAAACCGGCAGGGGGCTGTGCCACACCTGCCGCTCATGCCAGTACGTTGCAGGGCAGCAGCGCGGCCTCTTTGGTACGCCTCAGGCACAGCCGCACCTGTTGGACAGCATCCGCTGCGCACCTGTATGACGCAGCCATGCAGCGGCGAACGCCCATGGCATGCCTCCCCAAACTTCTAGCGCAAGTTGGCACGCAAGCCCCTGCCGCCCTGCAGGGCTTGCACAGGATTCACAATGCAAGATTCAAGGTGTTGATTTGACCTGCATGGCCGAGCGGCATGGGACACATGTGTCAAGTGCTGGCCGCCCTACGACGCCCCAAGGGACGCACAGCGCGCGCCGGCCGCTTGCGTGCCCTCACCCACTGCGTGTGGCTGTGGCAAGCGCCTCTGGACCTGGCATGTGGTGCTGCAGGGCGGATGGTGGAGGGCTGCTGCGCGCCCGCGGCCGGCCTGCCCCTTGACACGATGCACCCGGAGCGCGTGCAGCGTGGGGACCACGTTATGTGGTTGGCTGTGGTGGGTGCTCCGCACGGCGTGCGCTGCCAGCTGTTGGTGCGCGCAGCACATGAGCGTGCTTAACTTGTGAGTGCGCAGCGCTGCAAAGCCCGGCCACACATCTTGGCCATGGCCCATGGTTCTCTCCTGGCCACGTCCGTAAGCATTGTGGGCATTGACCAATTGTGTTTTATACTTTGGCAGCAGCCAAGCCAGGGAGAGCTATCTGGCTTGCTTGCGCATCGGTTGCTGCTATTTTGAGGTCTCTGGAGCTGCATGTGGGTGATGCCACAAAGGGGAGAGGTGGCTGCGCAGTTAACAGCCATGGCTGCCAGCAGTGCAGACCCTCTGCTCCAACGCGCATGGCCAGTTGATGCCTGCGAGCTGGCGTCGGCTGATGCGGTGGCGGCGCATTGCTTGGGCCTGCGTCCGTCCTTGTGTGGCACAGGGGAGGGGAGGGACGTGTGCGGTCAGGATTTTGCGCGCTTCCTGCCTGCCGGCTGCTGCTGCTACTGCTGCTGCTGCTGCTTGCTCTGCATGCGCTGCACGCATGCACGCACGCTGCCGATGTCCCCCTGACTGGCTGCTGAGTGACCAGTGCTTCGATTGAGGTTTCAAGGTCGCTTCTGCTGAGGTTGTGTGTTGCCGCGGCGATTTTGCTGAGGCTTCTAGCAAATGAGAGGATGCGGTTTGAATGGGGGAGCAGGGGGGTTCTGATTTCTGATTCTCATCTGTCCTAGGGCTCACAGGCCCCCAAAGCGCATCCATGCGCTGTTGCACAATTTGTCAGTGAAAACTTTTGGAGACGCGGGGTATAGCCTACGAGCATTCCTCGTGTCGCCAGGTGTCGCCAGGTGTCGCCATTTGTCAGTGAGAACTTTTGGGGAAGCGGGATAGCCTACGAGCATTCCTCGTGTCGCCATTTGGCGACGCAGGGTGCTCTGCGACGCTCTGCCGGGCGTCAAAGTGTCGCCACAAAAGTGACCAGGACGAGACCAGTTGGTGATGCGTCTTACTTTATCCAAGCACAGTGGGTAATGGCACACCAGCTGCTGCTGCTATTGCTGCTGCCGCTGCTGTCGCTTGCGCAGGGAAAGCCACCTGCAGACACCAGTCCAGTGGCGCAGCTCCTAGTGGCACTGCAGGAGGTGCACGAGGACGTTGCGCAGGTCGTGCGGCTGGGCAGGTGCGCGGTGCTGCGTGCTGGTCCACCCTGTGCTGCTCCTCTTGCACGCCTGCCCGTGTGTGGCGCAGTGTGGCGTGGCACGGCGAGGCTTCGTGCACATGCAGCACAGTTTTGCACGGCAGTTGCATTGGGTCAGAGGGGCGCTCCTGGGGAGGACAGCACCCACCCTCCCACTCCCAGTGCGCGCCAGGCGCGCCACATGAATCATGTGAGGGTCGGTCCGACCAGCGACTCATGGTACTGTGGCTGCTGCTACTGCTGCTGCTGCTGTCTGGTACACAGTCTAGCCCCTTCGCCTGCTGCCCTGCCCTCAGCCGCAGCTGTCCAACCAGGCCTGTTCCAGCAGCACCTTCATGTTACGCACCTCACATTGCGCCCAGCGCCCCTCATATGTTGGGCACCTTGTGTTGCACACTTTGACAGTGGGCACCTCGCGTTGGACACCTTTGTGTTGGGCACCTTGTTTTGCGCACCTCATGTCGGGCACCTTACGTCGGGCACTCTTACGTTGCGCACCTTACATTGGACAATTTAACTTTGCACACCTTAACATTTAGCACCTTCACAATGCGCACCATACGTTGGGCCCAGCAGCACCTACACGTTGCGCACCTTAACGTTGGGCCTAGCGGCACCTTCACGTTGCGCACCTTACGTTGGGCCCAGCAGCACCTTTACGCTGGGCACCATAGGGTGGCCCCCGGCTCTTGCCTCCAGATGCATAGCAGGCAAGGGGAGGCGCAGGGGGCGGCACAGGGCCCGTGGCGCCGCGTGCCTGCGTGCAATCCCTCCCTGCGCCGTCAAGACCACATGCCCGTCCTTGCTGTGCGTTGCTCAGCGTGCGCACTGCTGCGCCGCAGAGGTGTGCGCCTGTGCTGTGCCTGTGCGCTGTGCCCCTGCGCCGTGCCCTGGCTTGCCCCTGCAAGGGCACCCCTTCCGCGCAGCGCCTAGGGGTGGCCCTCTCTGGCGCACCTCGTGAGTCGTGGCTTGCGCTGGGCCAGCCTGATGTATAGTGCGTCCTTGTCCTGCGCAATGCAATGCGCTTGGGCAGGGGGGAGGGGCGGGCGCGTGCGTGCCGTGTATGGGCTGCTCACACGGCAGGCGGTGGTGCGTGACGCGGGCCGTGTTTTGCTTTTGGGGGCCTCTGGCCGCAGGACCAGCGGTGAGTACCAGCTGTGTGTGCAGCCAGGGGGCAGCCTGGGCATGAGCCGCCACAGGGACGCACCCCCCGACAACGGCCGGGCGGCAGCGCAGCACCAAGCCACGAGCAGCGCCGCGCCTGCCCCCCCTGTCGCCGTGCCAGCCTCGCCTGCGTACAGCGTGCTGCCGGGGGCAGCCAACGGCGCGGGCGCGGCCAGGGCGGCAAGCGGCGGCGGCGGCAGAGGTGGGGCTGCGGCGCTTGTGAGCGGCGGGGGCGAAGGCGGCGCAGTGGCGCCAAACAGCACCGATTCCACGCCCCTGGCTGGTGCGTCTGGCCACAGCAGCGCGTTCAGGAGCGGTGTGGGGCTTGAGGCCTTGCGGCCCAGCTCTGGAAGCAGCAGCACCTGGGGGGACACACGCAGCGCATGCACTCTGCCTGCTGTGCCGCACCGGCCGGGCGTGGGGAGTGGGGAGGCGCGCGCGCCCAGCCCTGGCAGCAGCGGCGCGCCCTTGGTGCACACAGGTAGCCTGGAAGAGCGGGCGCCTCGCGAGCAAGGGGACAGCAGCGCTACGTGTGAGCTGCTGCCAACGCTGTGCAGCGCACCGGGCGGCCCCTGCGCGGAGCTGCGCGCTGCCAGCATCAGCAGCCTCCCGCCCCCAGCATCCAGCAGCGGCCACCACTCGTTCCTACACTCACAGCCCTCCTGCTCCTCTGCAGGCGCAGAGTCCCTGCAGCCGCCGCTGTCGCCCTCGCACTCCAGTCAGCCCGCCCACGACGAGCCGCAGCATCCTCCCTCCGCCCTGCCTGCCGCACCGCGCCCGCACGAACCAGCTGCGCCCTCGCTGCGTGGCCTGGCGCCCTTCGCGCCCCCCCTACCGCCTGGCCACCAGCACGGCAGCAGCGACGCCTGCAGCTGCAGCGAGGACGGTGGCGGCAGCAGCGATGGCGGCGGCAGCAGCGGGAGCGGACGCAGCAGTGGCAGGGGCTCCAGCCCCAGCAGCAGCACCTGCAGCCACAGGCAGGAGCCCCGGCGTGTGCGGCAGGCCTACCAGCGCAGCCGCACCGCACACAGCTACAGCCGCGTGCAGACACGCAGCCGCAGCGGCAGGACTGCCGTCCAAAACCAGAGCCTATCACAGCTGCCGCCGCCGCCGCAGCCGCACCCTACGCCCGCTGCTGCATCAGTCGGCGGCGTCACTGTGTCTGGGCCCAGGCGGATCACAGCAATGGTGCGCGTGTCCCTTTGGCCGTTTGATCTCATTCTGGTGCAAGGAGGGGTAGTGCTGTGAATGCATGCTCGTCTGTTAAGCTCTGCAAGGTGCGCATGCACCCGTGATCCTGAGGGCTCAATCTGTCACACATTTAGCATTGTGAGAGTACGCGCGCATCCGCAGCTGCGGGTGCTTATTTCTGTATGCAAATGCTACCACTATGAGGACACACGTGCATCCTCAACTATTTGTGCTCACTTCTGCATGCCAAGCAGCAGCGATTGCTTGCGCGACGCCCACGCACTCCGGCACTTGCACGCGCTGCCAAGCTGTGCTGCTTGCCTGTCCCGCCTGCCTGGGTTGCCTGTGTGTGTTGCTTGCTCGTCCTGCCTTCTTGCGCTGCCGGTGTCTGTGCTGCTTACACATCCAGCCTGCCGGTGACCGCCGGTTGAGATGCAAGCGGGCCGATTGGTGGGGTGAGAGGCAGTGCCCATGCAGGAACCTGTCGCTTTTTATTGTGGGCAGAGCGCAGCCTACAGTGGAGCACCTAGCTTGCTCCCCATCATCGCGCAACCCAGCCACTGTGGCCGCAGGGCCAGGTTGCCGTCTGTGCACTGTGATTGCTGTGGGCGGCGCTGCGTGCGCTGGGCCTGCAAGCTGGGCCTGCATCCCTGCCTGGGCAACCCAGCAGCAGCAGCAGCAGCAGCAGCAGCAGCAGCAGCTTCCCGCCTGGGTGCCTGCCACAAGCAGCCCGTGCAGGATTGCCGCGTGCTACTTGAGCTGAGCATTTACCATGTATGCACCCGTGGCCTGTGCAGGTGTGCTGCAACAACGACTGGGAGAGGCAGCAGGGCGGCATGGTGAGGGTGTGGCCGCCCCCACGTGGGAGCATCGGCCATTCAGGGGTTGGCACGCACCACCCCAGTCAGCGCAGCCTCACAGGTGTGTGTATGTGCTTGTTTGTACATGCGTTTGTGTGTGTGCACAGATGGAGAGCATGCGCATGTGCTCGTGCCTTGCGAATACGCACTCTCTAGGCCTGGTCTTGGAAGTCCATGGCTTTGGTGTCAAGCACCAACCTGCTGGCATCACTCACACAATGCACTTGTGTTGCATGGATGTTGTGGAATGCGCAGGGAGTGATGCGGGTCTGTCGCAGCAGAGTGAAGAGCGGAGCTTGGAAGAAACGCTGTCGCTGCGCTCGCATAATGTTGGGTTTCAGGGGGGGGGAGGGGGCGGCGGCAGCATCACCAGCAGCACATGGGCAGAGTTGGGAGCGCAGGTGCGCACTTTTTGGTAGTGCATGCTCTTGGCCCACTTTGACATGCCACTCTGAAGTGCGCATCGCAGCATCAACCTGTGCACGTGCAGGCTACTGGACTGCTGGCCTGCAGTGTTGCCGCTGTCTGCAGCTCTGGCATGGATCCTAGATCCAATACCTTGGATTGCATGCATGCATGCCTCTTGCAATGGCATGCATCCCTCAGCACTTTCGCACTCATTAGCTGCACACTAGTCAGTGTGTCCCCAGTGTAAGTTTATCAAAACAGAGTGGCGTCTTGCACAGTGCCATTTCAGCAGCGCAAGCATGTTGCAGATGGTGAAGGGGCCAGAGCTGCTGCTTCACCTCCTCGCGTGCAGATATTGGCTGCAGCATGTCAACACCGTGCAAATGCATGTCAACACCGTGCACAACAATAACCTTGCACATGCATATCAACATTGTGCAAGCATGCTTTCTCCGTCTTTTACACTGCCTTGTCTTCATTGTCAGCCGAATGGTTGCTATTGCTTGACGAATGTCAATTTGTGTGGTACGCCAGTCCAAAGCATGGTTGAGCTTCCTGACCCAACAGGTATCATAAAAGGTTCTGTTTCTCATGCTAAAAGTTCAAGACCGAGCCTTTCCTTTGAATGGTGTGCCGGGATTTTGCCCAGTTCAAAGTTTGTGCAGCTGAAATAAGGCGCAACTGCCCTATATCAGGAATCCTACTTGACAGGCTTGCTGCAAACAGAAGCATGCACATTATTTGCGCCGTTTGAGATGAGGCTATCTGAAAACGGTGTCACTGCTGGTGGCCTTAGTGGATTGGATTGTGGGTGCGGCCTCACAAGCAAAGATTCATGCTTAATCATAACAGCATTCATTCCCCAGCAGTGCAGCATTCATTTTCCAGCAGAACAGTTGACGTCACACATCACGCACTGTGCTGTTGGATATGCGTGTAGGAGCACGAAACGGCTAGTATTGACACCTTGAGCATTGACCCTTCGGACCAAAGAGAGGTGAGGTCTTTGCCGGTGGTCAGTGCATTCTGATGTTTAATTATACACCAGTCAGTTTTCGGTGACCCATGTCGCATTCACCTCAGCAAAGAGGCAGGTTTTGATCCCATGTGCTAGAGTAGGCGGGAAGGACTGAAACACTGATGTGCTATCACAATCAGCCAACATACTTGTCGGGCGCTTGCATGCCTCCTCGTTGGCACTTAGGGAAGGGCACATTTTTTTATGCATGCATTAGTGCTTTCTCCTATGTCTGGCCAAGGTCTGGGCTCATTTTGGGGGGCCCAAGTTGGGCCATGGTCGGGCCTGCTTGTGTCCAAGTAAAATGTGCATCTGCTTTGCTATTTGATTGTGCGCTGCATCCGTTGCGCACCTTGGGCAATTTGCCAAGCACACCACACCCCTTCCAGGCCATCACAAATTCCTTGCTGATGCAATACACCGGCGCCCACATCAGCCCACTCTGCTATAGTAGGCACAGAGCAAAAAGACTGCAAGGGCTAAAAGTTGATTACACATTGCAAGTACCTATGCCCTTGGGGCCGCAGGAGCGGACTGGGCTAGAGTGGCAGGAAGCTGATGGCACGATGGTCCTTGACATCGCCCCATTAGCTGGAAGGCTTATCTTATTTCTTTCAGGGGCTGTGGACCATGCCATAGCGCCATGCAGTGCTGATTTGGTTGCAGCGACTGCTTGGTTCCAGTAGTGTGATCTTGTGTCAGGTTTCATCTGCTTGACAAACATGAGTGCCTTCATAAGGCCCAGATGGGTACAATTTCTGTGCTGTGTCATTTGCACGTTCATAATGAGACGTCTTTTGCTGGTGCTTCAAGGCGTAAACCGTGAAGCATTCCAACTCGAAGTGAATGAAAGCAACGCATTCTCGTCTTGTGGCTGCCAAAGAGGAGAACAAAGTGGTCATCTGAACGGATCATGATGGATCAAAGCGAGAGATGATTTGATGCCATCAAGGATCATCCTTGCAGCATGTCTCAAGGCATGACATGTTGGCGGGATAACTTGGCAGACTCATCGCAAAATTAGGCTACAGATGAGCACTACACAGTCCTACATGCTAGTACCATACTATGGTTCAAGTTTACAAGTTTAAGTTTGACCTTCAGCCAGGTAGTTTGACTGATCAGGTTGCTGGTGAACACCAGCCATAAAAAAAACATCCATAAGCTCTGAAATAAAATGAAAGGAATCCGATTCCTGAGTCATTAGTTTGTTTCTGGAAAAAATTGAAGACATCTTCAGAACAAGCTTGAGAGAGATAAAAAGCTCCAGTCTGATTGACAGTAATTTTGTGAGCCATAGGGAAATCGTGAAACAAGTACTATGGTTCACGGTTGAAAAGTGTGGTTGAAGCGATTAAAAGCAACCACGCGGATGCAAGTTAAGTTACAATGGGTGTAGACCTTTGGCCAGATGGCTCGACTGCTGGGCACTGCCTGGCCAGGCCAGCCAGACAGCCATAGTCTCAGAAAAAAGAATCGTAAGTCTGCTTCTAGAAAAACAATAAAGAATTTCACATCCCCAGCACTGATGTTGTCAAAGTAAAAATGCTCCTGTGTCTCCAATGTAAAAATGAAAGCAACTGCGGTTGCAAAATATTTCAACCGTGCGGTTGAAGCACATTTCAACCAGAAGGTGTGATTCAATCACGTTGTTTAAGGAATTTTCAACCGCTTTGCAACCGCGGTTGCTTTCATCCGCATCAACCGCACTTCAATTGAACCTATTAATGTCTGACGTATCAGCATCCCAAGACTTATGGGAACTCCTTCGAATGAATTCCTGGCTGTGGTAAAGGTCGGCCTTCATATGATATGAATCATGCAACGATGGACTGCAAAAAAAACTTTCGGAAAGAATACAAGAAATCAGTACATAGGCAAAAATAACTTGAGACTTGCTGCATTTCAAAGTAGAACCATGTAAAACAACTTAAACATGAGATTCTTTGCAAGAACCTTGAATGTTGAAAAAGTCACCCTTCACACCATCCTTCTTATTGTGGGAGGCTCTACTAGAGTAATGTAGAGTAATTCATTAGTAATGAAAGCTCTTATCTGCATCTTGATCTCCCTAAGCTTGTTCCAAGGAATGTGAGCAGGTTTCGCTTTCTCTCAAGGTGGAATTTTCCATCTGGCGCGGTGGAAATGGTCACTGTGACAAGTGTTCCTGTGCTGCTGTTCAAGATGAGGTGCATGTTCTTCACTGCCAGTGAAAAGACTGGACTTATTTGTATGCTCTCTCAGAAAGTACTCTTTCCTTTTCTTCCCTTCCTTCTATGGAGGCCCCTTAAATTTTACATGCCTTGCCTGGTCAGACTGTCTTTGATTTTCTCTCTCAACGGCACAGCAACCTCTGCCATTTCATTTTGGACGTTATGGACTATTTTTTGGCTGGCGAAGACCAGCAACAAACCAATCAGCCTACCGACTGGTCGGACCTGGCTGGTGGTTAGCCCTAACATGTAACTTATCTTGATCACACAGGTTACAGGTTTATCTTGATCATACAAACAGCCTGCTCCACTATGGGGCGACTGGCCCGTGCACTTCTGTAGACAAGTCATGTTTCCTACAGAGTGCCCCTAGAGATGAGAGGGCGCAATGCTTCTCTTGCATGGGACTGCCTTGGCATGCATTAAATGCTGCTGGTTCTACCGCTCAAGTCAGAGAAAGCAGTTGATGTCATTTCACTGCTCATCACCTGCAAACAACCGCAATTTACCCGAGCCAGGGAATGCCTTATTTAGTGACTTGCTATGGAAAGTCATGTCCGCGCACACTGCCAGCTTCCTTGATGACGCAGGCCTTGACTTTTGAACGACTTTGGTATTTAAAAAACATGGCCAGAGGACAGGAATTCTCTACAAGACGTTCTTTACAATCAGACTACATGCAGACGATAGGAGCCTTGAAAATGCCACATCATCACCTTAGCCTAAAGATAATAGCTGCTGCACCCAGGGCTTGCTCACAAGATCAGCATCCTTTTCAATGTCTGCCTTGCTCACTCCCCCACAAGCAAGCAGCTGTTGCAAAAGGGCACAAGCCTCCGTGTCCCGAGATGCCAGTGCTAAAAGGCATGCAGCATTGTACCTGCAGGTTTGTAGAGTACGGGGACATAAAAAATGTTAGACCTTGATGACGGGATAATGCTTTTTGCAATGAAAAGCACCTCGTGGGCCTGCTCATGATAAGAAAGATCATCACACACACAGTAAAGAGGCACGCTGGCATTGGACAGCACTATTGAGCTTGGTATACCGGCTAAGTGACCGAGTACTCCAAGCCTGCAGCACTCTGTTTCGCATGTCTAAGTCGTTTCATCGGAGAGCAGTGAATGCCTGATGTTAGGAGAAGGTACTGCTGCCTTGTGTACACAGCCCACCTGACATCGCACCGCTCCCTGAAGCCTCCAAGCTTCTCAGGTGCCTGCAGCACGCTTTCATAGGCGGCAATTGCTAACTGCAAGCTTTGGGAGGCCGTGGAGGGATCACCGCCAGCAGCAGCTAAGCGAGCAAGGCCAGCATGAGCCTCTGCAAATCCAAGCTGTAACGCAGGTGGCACACATAAGAGCTGTCAGGTGACCTCTCCGGCGGCATTGTGCCAGGGATGAGGGTGCTTGTCGCGCACTGGCTTCGGTTTCGATGCTATGCCAACAGCACAGCTCAATCAAGTGCAGAGGACATTAGTGCAGTAGTAAGCGTGGGGCGCGCAGCTAACTGAATTTCAAACTGGAGACAGCTGACTGAATTTCAAAGTGAAGACACACCAGCTACGTGCTCTCCTACAAGGGTTAGATTGGCACATGCAGGACTGCAGGGCAGTGGAGCCATACAGCCAAGCCGTAGATGCCATGCATGTCCTGGCATGGTTTGCCCACGCCAGCTACAGGTTATCATCACAATTTATTTAGGTGTGGTGCTTGGACATGCGGCCCCAACCTGCGCCTCTGTTGTGCCTCTGTTTATGTGCAGTGCACGGTTGTAGCCCTCTGCCAGAGCCTGGTTCACAAGTGCTGCTGCCCCCAGCAGGTCCAGCGCAGCAGGGCTTGGGGCAGCAGTCAGCGCGACTTCTGCGCGTCATCAACAAAAAAGCTCACTGAGCAGGAAGCAGGAGGGTATTTGCGCAGGGTGACTGTGTCGTTGCTGCCCCAAAGGGGCAGTGCTTGCAAGCGTCAGCTGTATGACGAGCGCTGGCAGGACAAGTCAAGAGCCGCTCTGAGCGCATCACAAGAGCCAGGCTGCTCCTTGTCCTTCTGCAGGCTCCTCGTCCCTTGAACAAGATGTGCACTCACACCGCGCCTGGAGAGGAAGCACACATGAGAGGAGCGCGCCCCTCTCCGCACCTGGAGAACTCACTCCACGCACCTGGAGAGAGGACGGGCCCTGCAAGAAGCTCCGCTTTGGCCATGAATGCGTCCCCAAGGGACACCAGGCACGATGCATCAGCGCGGGCAAAGTCTGCGGAATTGCGAAGCCGTGCAATGGCCGCATCAAAGAACGCCGCGCGCTGCGCGACGTCCTGCAAGGGGCACGGGCACGCACGGGTGGGAAGGGCGTCAGACCCTGCATCAGGACTGCTCTGGCATGGCCCCATCCATGCTGCTGCAGGGCTTAGGAGAGCAGGTCAATGTTGGGCCCTTGAGGGGCCAATGGTTTGGTCAGAGTTGACAGGGTGTGTCCCATGACGTATCACTCGGGCTCGCCACGCCTCAAGCAGGCAGGCCCCGCAGCACAACTGCTTGCTACACTACCCTCGCTCGGCAGGTGCAGCTTTGCAACCTAGCCCAACCTGACCTTCAGCCCAACCGTTGCTGCAACTGCAATTTGCTTCTGATAGGCCCTTCATGGGCTCATAGTACAAAACAAGTGCCTCCAAGCAGGACACCTACCAGCACACACTTGCCAGCGTTGGTCAGCCCGACGCCCCAGTTGGCGAGGAGGCCCGGCAGGTCATCCCCATCTGAGCTGCTGCTCAAGGAGCAGGAGGTCTCATACGACGTCAGGGCTGAAAGACAACACGCGAGCAGGACAGGTATGCAACGCTCTCAACCGCTGTGCTTGCCTGTCTAGGTCCTGCCTCTCTTCCAGATACAGGCGGTGCCAGCCTTCTGCAAAGCCTGTCTCCACTGTGCATCTTGCTTGGAGCTTGGTTTCCTTGCAAGTCTGCTGCCGAGGCATCACCTTGCATTCTTTTGACTTTGTATCTGTCTTTTGTTTGGTCCAGGTACTCATTGCAGACCTTGTAAATTTTAGCCAGCCCACCACTTAAATGGCATGCACAGCTATGCAAGCCTCGGCGCTAGTGCCTGCCATAAATAGATGCAGTCCCTGTATGGAGATCGTGCCTGCGGGGAAGACAAGTGACAGCTGAGCACAAGTTTCCTCAGCATGCATCTTGTTTCAGCATGGGGAGCGGCGATCAAAAGCGCTATTCACCCCTGTGGTCACACCATGGTGCCCAGGCTATTCACCCCTGTGGTCACACCATGGTGCCCAGGCCAGATGCACCTCTGTGGTCACACCATGGTGCCCAGGCCAGATGCACCTCTGTGGTCACACCATGGTGCCCAAGCCAGATGCACCCCTGTGGTCACACCATGGTGCCCAAGCCAGATGCACCTCCGCGCCCACGCCAGGGCCCTGGGAAGTCAGGTTTGGATCCCTGTGGGGCGGCTGTGGTGAGATCTTGCCGGGCCCATCAGCAAAGCTGCCCTTGATGGCAGGCACAGCCTGACACTGCCAGGATGAAACCCATCCCTCCCTCCACTCCCTCCCTCCAAGGTGTCTACTCCCTCAAATTTTGTCAGGAACGCTATAAAGACAATTTGTAAATGGGCAGGCCGGAGAACGGTCAATGAATTGGCCAATCCAAAGTCCAGCCCAAAGAATGAGCCTGATGGTTGGTGAGGTAGTTGGAGGTGATCTGGTGGTCAAGGAAAGCCTGGTTTTGTTACAGATTTCTCCTCCTCATGCACACATACACACGCACACATACACACGCACACATCTGCACACGCACACATGTGCACGCATGCATTCACTCGCACCTCCACACACGGTCCAGCCGCACATCCACTGCAAATCGATGGCAGCACATGCGCAAATGCAAGGAGAGTGCGGCCAAGCGTCACATGCAGCTCTGGTAGTGCTTACCAGCTTGGTAGGCTATTTGGGCTTCCTGCGCCTGCCCCGAGTCCCAAAGGGCCTGCACGGGCACGGCAAGGGACTGTTCAGCTTTGGCAGGGCACCCAGCGAGGCGGCTCGAGCACCGTCCACCCCAGGTTCAGGGTATCCCGACATCCGTGAACATGCATGCTTGGGGCAGCGAGGTCCTGTCCTTGGAGCGCCTGCGGCCCGCGCAAACCCCTTTCCCCCCACCCCGCACACACCATGCCGCTTAAGAGGCGGCAGCCGCACCTGACACAGCTGCATCAGGGCGTCCCCTTTGTTGGAGTGCGTGAGTGCATCCTCCTCCTGGCGCAGCGCCTCGTCGTACATGTCCACGGCCTGCCTGTACAGCGCAGCAGGCTGCGCGTCCAGGCCGGAGGGTGAGGGCGCAGCGTCCATGGTTTCCGCCAGGGACGAGAGCGCGTTGCCGCAGTTCACGCACGCGTCCGCCGGCATGCGGCCGTCCTCGGTCACCTGCGCCGTATGGTGCATGACGCTTAGGCCAGAGGGTCAGGGCGAGGGCTGAAGGGCTCAGCTGACTGTGAACCCTCAGCCATGGTGCGCTGGGGGGGGCCCTGTGAAGGAGCACTTGTGCCTCCGGCAGGGACGATGCACGCCGCACCCTCACCCTCCAGCACCGCACTTGCCGGTCTTGTCGTCTTGTTTCCACCCAGATGCTCCACACATGCAAGAAGGATCACCGGCACCACGGCACACTGGGGGGGGGGGCTGTGAGGCAACATGCTGGCTGCAAAAGCCCATCCCTGGCTCCTGCTGGGGACTCCAAGCTAACCACCACACGCTGCTGCCCCTTGGCGGCTGGGTGCTTGGGCCCTGGGGAGCTCATGCACACGCGCGCCACACCTGCTGGTACGTCCGTACGGACTCAGTATACAGCTGGCATGCCCGCTCTCTGGCACACGCCTCCGCCTGCAGGGTTAACGCCGCATCTGGCAGTGCCTGCGCGTCTGCCATGACCCGCTCAGCCAGCTGCTGCAGGCACTCTGCTAGCCCCAGCAGGGCATCGGGCCTCTCGGTGGCCGGCAGGCCCACCAGGGCTTGCCGGAATTTAGCCTGCAGGCAATCAACAACTAGGGCACAGCATGGGGTGCCATATGCTCGCCGCGCCCAACCACATGGGCCTCCAGGGCAGCGCTGGGCAGAACGCGGAGGGCCATCATCTTTCAGTGCGCCACACAGGCAGGGCAAGGCAGGGCCCGGGGGCTGTCGACCACCAAAAGGCCGGTTAAGGAAGCAGCCAGGCCAGGCCTCAGACATGCCCGCACTCATGCACATGTTTCATACTCTGCCCCAGGCAATTGGACCTCGCTCGCCCATACACACATACACACACGCACACACACACACGCACGCACATGCACACAAACACACACACACGCGCGCGCACATACATACACACATACACACATACACACACATGCAAGCATGAACACGCGCACACACGACAAACAACAACAACAACAACAACAACAACAACAACAAC
>LKMJ01001750.1_pt1 | contig 19469 bp, 31 predicted proteins | sample 643391 | NCBI WGS metagenome assembly LKMJ01 (sample SAMN04112250, study PRJNA286221) | soda lake metagenome | biome: soda lake; feature: Kulunda Steppe; material: water; isolation source: sample PL-Br10 brine of Picturesque Lake | place: Russia: Kulunda steppe | collected 2010-07 | reverse complement strand
GTTGGGGTGTCAACACAAGCACAAGGCTTCAGGATAAAAGTCAGGGTTGGGGTGTCAACACAAGCACAAGGCTTCAGGATGGAAATCAGGGTTGGGGTGTCAACACAAGCACAAGGCTTCAGGATAAAAGTCAGGGATGGGGTGTCAACACAAGCACAAGGCGTCAGGATAAAAGTCAGGGTTGGGGTGTCAACACAAGGACAAGGCTTCAGGATAAAAGTCAGGGATGGGGTGTCAACACAAGCACAAGGCTTCAGGATAAAAGTCAGGGCAATAGGGTTTCAACACCAAAGGACAAGGGTTTGTCATGAGGGTATCACACCAGAACTCAGGGTGCACCAAGCGCGCCCCCACCGGCCTGCGCGCACCCTGATGGCGTGTTACTTTTGGGTTTTGGGTCGAGGTTGAGGGTTTAAAGTCAAGACAAGGGTGTGCAGCAAGATAACTCGCGCCGCCCAGGTGCACTAACCTACCTCCATGGTGTACGCCAGGAAGCGCGCACCCGCGCAGCTGTGCGCGTCGGCCGGTGTGCTGCAGGGCTGGATGGGGGCCTGCGGGGCCTGCGGCAGCGCCGCCGCTTGCGACCTGCGCGCCGCGGGGGCAGAGTGAGGGAACGGGGGGCTATGTGTGTGGGGGGCTATGTGTGTGGGGGGGTGCGAGTGCGCCAGCCCCGCCGCCTCCAGCCTGCACACCTTTTGGTGGCAAGGGTCAGGGAGCGGCTGCCTGCGTGTGTGTGTGTGTGTGTGCGCGTATGAGTGCCAGCGCAGTCCAAGTGCGCAGCTGCCTGTGCACCGCGGCTGCGGCGCACATCGCTCACTGCACTCGCGCAAACGCATTGCACTCACACCCACACCCGCACTGCACTCAGACCCACACCCACACCCGCACAGCCCCCCTCCCTGCGGCGCACGCACGCCCTTCTGGCCGGCGATGCGCACCCCATGATGGATGGAGCACTGGGGCCCTGCCACACAGTGTCATGCAAACCGTGTCCCACACACAGCTGAGCACTGCCCCTGCCACGCACACAGCTCAGCTCTGTAGCCCAGCCACGCACCGCCAAGCAAACTGGGCATCACACACACTTCAGCGCTGCCCCTGCCACGCACAATTAAGCACTGCCCCTGCCACACACACAGCTCAGCTCTGTAGCCCAGCCACGCACCGCCAAGCAAACCGCGCGTCACACACACACTTGAGCACTGCCCCTGCCACACGCACACTCAAGCAATGCCCTCCAACCTAAGCTACCTAAACGTACACACACATATACACACGTGCGTGCGCGCAGCCATGCCCAGCCCCCCCTCCTGTTAACCCACCTAAGCATGCGCATCGCCCGCCGAAGCTCGCCCTCAAGGCGCGCCACGTCGCCGCTGCCCCCCCTGCTGCCCCCTACCCGCTGCCGCTGCGGCACCCCCGCCACGTCATCCTCCCCCTCCGCGTCCCCGCCCTCCTCGCGCGCCCGCTTTCCGTTCTGCAGCCTGCAGCGGGCATATGGGAGCAAAGCAGGGGAGGTGGGGGCCCGCAAGTGTTGTGGCTGCGTGTGGCGCGAGAGCTTGTGTGCCCTGCTGGCATGTGCCGAGCAGTGGCCTTTGCGGAGACGCCAGGCACAGAGGGTAGCAGTGTGTTCGTGGCAGGCAAGGAGGCGCTCGCGGCCGGCAGCGCATTTACGCATGAGCCGCCCATGTGTGGGCAGGGGGCGGGAGAGCAGCCGCGCAGGCATGTCTGTGGACACTGCTGTCCGCTGGCACTCTGCGGCACATGGCCCCCACGTTGCACGGCGCTAGGTTGCATGCAAGTCCCCGTGTTGCCTCTGCCATGTATGCCCGTGTTCCGGGGACACTGCCGCGCCAGCAAAAAGGAGGGGCTCTTGGGAAGTTCCCCTCACGGGTGCACTTCAGGCTCAAACCAAATCGCACGAACAGATGCGCACACGCACACACACACATGCTTGCACATGTACGCACACATGCACGCATGCTCAAGCACACCTGCCACTGTCGCCCCCGTCCTCTGAGGCGTTGCCATCTCCACCAAATGCCCCCGTCCCCAGGGTGCCCCCCTCGCTGTCATCCCCTGCGTGTGCGCGCGTGTGTGTGTGCACTGACTTGTGTGTGTGCACTAACTTGTGTGTGTGCACTAACTTGTGTGTGCGTGTGCGCGCGCACGTGTGTGCGCAAGCTCGTACGCATGTGTGTATGCGTGTGTACGCGCGTGTGTGCACAAGCTTGTGCAAGTGTGTGTGTGTGTGTGCGTGTGTGTGTGCGCACAAGCTCGTGCGTGTGCGTGCGTGCGTGTGTGCTTGTGCGCGCGTGTCCTGGTCATGCACATTGCTGTGCACGTATCCTTGTCAGCGCAGGCTTGCATCTGCCCCGCCAGAGTGTGGCCACTTGCGTCTGCGCAAGCAATGAGCGCACAAGCATCGGGCCAGGCAGCCAATCACAGCGAGCTTGCCGAGCAGGGTGTGCTGGGCTTCACAGCAATGAGCTAGGTAGGAGCTTAACCTAGGGCGGGCAATGAGCTAGGTAGGAGCTTGACCTAGGGCGGGCAATGAGCTAGGTAGGAGCTTGACCTAGGTAGGAGCTTGACCTATAGGGCGGGCCCACACACCCCATCCCAAACCTGCCAGAGCATAGGGGCACAGGATGATGAGGAGAGGTGCTTCCAAAGCCCAGAGGGGTGCAGGCACAGCTGTGCCTACGAGCACCGACCGCATTTCTTGCATGCGTGCGCCCACAGGCACGCACGTCATGGCGACGGCTACACCTGCAGGCACATCTGCAGGCGGCGGCTGCGCTGCAGAGCACCGAAACGCCCTTGGGCGTGTGGACGGATCGCACTCACCCTCTTCGCCGTCCTCGCCTGCCTCATCATCCACCAGGCCTGCCGCATCCCCTCGCGCCGCCTTGCCTGCAGCCAAAGCACACCCGACCGGAGAGCAAGGCTGGTCTGTGAAAGCAGATCAACCGAAGCACGTCCCCACACATCTAAGCGCACAACCCATGCATACATGCACTTCTACATACGCACGCGTGCACGCACACACACTCACACATACACACGCACACACGCGCTCATGCACACACGCACCCGCACACGCAACACATGCGCGCACGCACATTCACACACATACACACATATTGCAGGTGCACGCACAATGACACACGCCCACCTTTCCGGGCCGCCCCCTCTTGGCGTAGCTGCTCAAGATCACAGGAGGGGCTGGGCAGGCGGGCGGGCACCGGGTCTTCCCACACCCCCACCCGCCCGAGCTCGTCGGCCACAGCCAGGCAGTTGCCTGTGTGCCCACACGCAGCAAGCGAAAAGCAAGGAAAGGGCGTGTGCGGGCATGTTTGCCGTGTGTCTGCGCGCACATATGTTTTTGTTTATGTGTCTATGTGTGGGTTTGTGGATATGGGGGGGTGGGCCGGAGGGTGGGTGCATGGATGTGTGTGTGCGCATGCCATGGAGCCACCACACAACGACACGTCGGCACTCTGCCACATGATCGTGTTGTGGTGATCTGGATTGCCGACACTGATAACATCAGGGCCCCAACACAAAAATCAGCTGGCATGAATGCATGACACCCACAGGCGCTGTGGCATCCAGTCTTGGATGCTGCAAAACACAGACAACATCAGGGCCTTGACCCAAAAACATCAGCTGGCACGAAGGATCAAGCCTGCATGTTGCAGGGGGCGGACCTTGCAATGCACAGGACGCTGCTGGTCTGGCGGGCGCGGCTAGCAGAGGGCATGAACTTGCAAGGGGAGGTTGTGTGTGTGTGTGGCCGATGACACCCATGTTGCCCCTCCCCACACTTTTTGACATGTCAGACAACACGCAGTGTCCCTCCCTCTCTCTCTCTCACGTACACACACGCACGCACGCACACGCACACACACTTATGTAAGAAATGAACCTGATTGATCAACGTGTTTTTGCACATGGACATGAGCACTTGCTGAGACGTGTGGTAAGAAATGGAAGCTTAGAACCATGCTATTCAACCAAGGTGAAACTAATCCTTGGTGGGCCTGCAAAGAGATGAACTAGACACAGTGTGTTCTCTGCATCTTTCCTCATGCCTGAGCAGTTCAGGTTGTGCAGCAGCAGCGCATGCGCCTACAAAAGAGGCATGTGCACCTGCGCACACATGCAAACACAACATTCCAAGGTCCACACACCCTCGCACGCGCTCAAGCACTCCCACTCGCGGGTTGCCACATGAGGCTGCTGGCGGTTGTGCCGGCGCCTTGGCTGTCGCTTGGCGGGCATGCACTCACATGCACTGTACCACGCACACCAACCTTTGCACCCACAACCCTTAATCCAAAAGAAAGCCAGCACGCCCGCTCACCCACACCCTCACACACGCCACCCTTTGCACCCACAACCCTTAACCCAAAAAAAAGCCCCCTCGCCTGCACGCGCACACACACCGCACACACACACACACACCTGTGGGGTGCCACGCGATGCTGCTGATGGTTGCGCCGGTGCCCGGGCTGACGCTGTGTGGGTCCCGCTCGGAGGGCGGCCCCGACACCGCCTTGCTGATGATAGCCTTTTTGACCACATCCCACACACACACGCACGCGTCCTCGCCCCCAGTGGCGGCGTACAGTCCTGCGGAGGAGCAAAGAGCAGACAGGCATGAGAGGGGGACCACGGATAAGAAGAGCACCACAAATACAGAGAGCGCCACAAATGCAGGGAGCACCACATCTTGCATGGGAGGGACCACCACAGGCGGGCGCGCCGGCCCGCCACTGAAGTACCCTTGCTCACATACGTGCAGATGATTCCTTGCACAAATGTACAAACGCGTGAGTGTGCACACACCGCTGGGCGAGGACAGGAGCATGTCGGCCGGGCCGCAAAAGCTCTAATGCGGCAACAAACACATGTGCATGTGCAACACAAGTGTGCAGGTCTGCACACACCATTGGGTGAGAACACCACCACGTTGGCGGGCCCACGGTGTCCGCCCCCGAGGTAACTATCCACCTCCCACGACAGCCGCTCATACAACGCCACGTCGCCGTCCGCGCTGCCGGCCACCGCCAGCAGCGCGCCCCCGTCGGGGTGCCAGCCCACGCAGCAGCGCGCGCCGGAGGCGCGATCCACCTTCAACCGCGCAAGGGGCAGGGGGGCGGGCAGTGTATGCAGTGGGGCAGGGAACATGTTCGTGCAGGCGATGAAGTGGGGCACGGGACGTGGTCAAGCAGGGGATGTAGTGTATGCAGTGTATGTAGTGTATGTAGTGTATGGAGTGGGGCAGGGAACATGGTCAGGCATGCGATGAAGTGGGGCGCGGGACGTGGTCAAGCAGGGAATGTAGTGTATGCAGTGTATGCAGTGGGGCAGGGAACATGGTCGGGCAGGCGATGAAGTGGGGCACGGGACATGGTCAAGCAGGGGATGTAGTGTATGTAGTGTATGCAGTGTATGTAGTGTATGTAGTGGGGCTGGGAATGTGGTCGGGGTGGGGTCGGGAAGCAGGCGAGGGGTTGCTTGTCAATCCTCTGTGTGATTGCGTGGGGGTGCTGCATGTGATTGCGTGAGGTTGCTGCATGTGATTGCGTGAAGGTGCTGCATGTAATTGCGTGGGGGTGCTGCATGAAATTGCGTGGGGGTGCTGCATGTAATTGCGTGAAGGTGCTGCATGTACTTGCGTGGGGGTGCTGCATGAAATTGCGTGGGGGTGCTGCATGTGATTGCGTGGGGGTGCTGCATGTGATCGCGTGGGGTTGCTACATGCGATTGCGTGGGGGGAACAGGAGGCATGGCCAGATCAGGAGTTGATGGGTGGGGAGCGAGAAAGAGGGTGGTGGCCGGTGTTGTGCACGCACGCCTGGGGCAGTTTGGGCCTGTAAGTGCCTGGGTGGGCAGGGCTGGCGTGACCAGAGCATGGCGCAGACACTTCACACATGAGAGGCACGAGGCTGGCAAGGCGGTGGATGTCAGGGCGGTGGGGTGCCATTGCAGGCCAAAGAGCGTCGGCAGGGGGTACGCGCACAGCACTGCTAAGGGCAGCACTGGGCTGGAGGGCTGCAAGGTAGGGAGCTTCAGCACAGGGCGCAGCGGGCTTTGAAGGGCAGCATAAGACTGGGCACGTGAGGCAGGGAGCTTTAGCAGAGGGGGCGCAGCAGGTGGCTTGCAGCAGGTGGCATGAGAAAGCAGGGGAGGATCAGCGCAGGACAGGTGGAGCGAGGCCGGTGCCTGAAGGCCTCGGGTGACAAATTTTCCTTAATTGATGCAGGGAGTGTTTGCCTCACTGCCTGTGGGGCTTTTCCCTTCATTTTCTTGAGCAAGCCCGCCCAGCAAGGGAGTACAGAGGCAGCAGACCCAGCTGATGCCCACGCATCGAACAGATGCATGCCCCCCTTTTGCCCACAGCCCTAGCTCCCACCCCCAACACCCCAACTTTGTTGCCACTGCGTGCAGCAAGCGCGCATGCACAGCGCAAGCAACAGCCCTAAAGGGGCAACCCTCAGCCCACAGCCCCAGCTCACGCACTTGAACCCACTCGCGCCCAAAACCTCCTCCCCACAGCCCCAGCTCGCGCCCCACCTGTGCCCCACCCACTTGTGCCCCTCCTCTGCCGGAGGCCTGCTGAGCATGTTGTAAGGACGCATAAACTGAGCCTTACCTTGCGCACCACCCGCTTGCGCGCCTGCAGCTTGCCAGTGGCCGCCTCAAACACGCACAGTGAGCCGTCGGCCATGGTCCCCGCAACGTACGTGCCCTCTGGATCCCAAGACACGCTGCGCACGTACCCCTCGCACCGCAGCTGCCGCGTCACCTGCGTGCGTGATCGACACATTAGGTGCACGCACGCGTGGGCGCGGCACCGGTCAGCACACGCACATGTGCTTTTGTTTGATATGATGCCCGCCGTGCACATGCACATGTGCTTTTGTTTGATATAATGCCTGCCATGCACACGCACATGTGCTTTTGTTTGATATGATGCCTGCCATGCACACGCACACGTGCTTTTGTTTGATATAATGCCTGCTGTGCGCACGCACATGTGCTTTTGTTTGATGATGCCCGCCGTGCACGCGCACACGTGCTTTTGTTTGATGATGCCCGCCGCGCACACGCACATGTGCTTTTGTTAGATGATGCCCGCCGTGCACGTGCACACGTGCTTTTGTTTGATATGATGCCTGCCGTGCACACGCACATGTGCTTCTGTTTGATATGATGCCCGCCGTGCACACGCACATGTGCTTCTGTTTGATATGATGCTCGCCGTGCACACGCACATGTGCTTCTGTTTGATATGATGCCTGCCGTGCACACCTCGTGGGCCACTTGCGGCAAAATGCGCATTCACGGCAGGGTTTGCGAATGAACGCGCGTGATGCGCGCCATTCTGCCTGTGGGCACTTTTCCACCCAAAGCATGCAATTCCACATCCGGCCCTTGAGCACCATGGACATGACTCTGCTTCTGGCCTAATGATCATGCGCCATCAGCACACACAGGCCTGCAGCATGCAAGGCCCCTATCCCACGCACAGCGTGCCATCCCTTGTGAACACTGAGTGCCAGGGACCTAGGCAGCCCAAGAGCATGCAGCCCCCGCCCTGCTGCGCCCCATCCAATCTAGTGTACCGTCCGACTCACAGGCGTCATCCCTGTCACACACGCTCCACGCGTTTTCTGCACACACACCGCGCCATCTCTGTCGCACACTTGCTCCACACAATGCCTGCACACGCACCGTGCCATCCCGGGTCTGGACGAGCCTGATGTTCTCGGCGTCGCCCGCCATGGCCATCATGCCGCCCTCCGGGCTGAAGCTCAGCGCACGCACGGGCAGCTGGCTGCGCCCTAGTGTGCGCTCTACCTCCATGCTGGGTAGGGTGACAGCCTGTGGGTGAGGAACGGTTTGTGAAGCACAGGGTGGTACATATATGAGTGAACTGTTTGTGAAGCACAGGGTGGTACATAGATGTGTGAACGGTTTGTGAAGCACAGGGTGGTACATATACGAGAGAAGGGATGATTTCACGGGGTAAGGGGCAGGCACTGAGTGAATCACAGGTTGAGGCTCGGAGTGAGGCACAGGGCAAAGCACAGGGTGGGAGAAGGGCAAGGTGCAGAATGCACTCTGCCTCCTTGTGTGCCAGTCCTCGGGCCAGGCCCAAGGAATGGTGAACCAAGCGCTGCTCATGCTAAGCGCAGTGATCTGGCAGTGCATTGCTCTTGCAGCACGGCACTCTATCAGCATCGCTGGGCAGAGCATGCGCCTAGCAGCGTAGTGCATGCAGAGCAGCTGAGTGCAGACAGAGTGGCCTGACAAAGGTGGTGTAGCGCAGCAGCACTATTCAGTGCAGTGTGGTGTACAACCGATGGCCATTCCATGCCCTGGAACACCATTCATCGCCTCTGTAAATCTAGCTGTCGTGCTGCAGACATCAAGCTTGTGCTGGTCAAAGCCAGTTCCTTTCAATGCGCAGCGACAGCAAGAGACAGATGGGACGCAGGAATGGGGCGTGCAAGCGAGACCTTTCACCGATCCCTATGATGCAGGGTTTGATGTGACACATCCCTAATGCTCAGGGGCTGGAGAGAGGGCTGGACAGAAAGTGCTGCCTAACGAGGCAGCGCCAGACTGATGTTGCAAGCGAAAAAGTGCACGTTTGTTTATGCTTCCTCACCCAAACAATGGGTGCCATCACAAAAAATGCTTGTAATGTGATGTTTCGGGGCAGCATCCTGCAGGGTAGAAAGCTCGCTTGTCTCAGGAGACAGCCCTGTCTGTCCTGGGCAGTCCCCACCTGTCACTGACAGGTGGTACCAGATAGGGCTTTGAACGGCTGAGTGTGCACTTGCCTTTACTGCGTGTTCGCCACCCACAGCAACGAATCCAGTGGGATGGCAAGCCAAAACGTTGCACGCTCCGTTCTTCAGCGCCCCCTCGTTGGCAGTGCTGGCCAACACCGCCCCGGTTTTGCCATCGCGCAGGCACACCTCCTTGTTTGCTCCACAGGACACTAGCTGCACTTCATTATCATTGTGATTTGTGTAAGCTACGCATGCTTGGCCAGCTGCGGCATCGCCGCTGCCATTGAGGACGAGATGGTGGTCCTTCGCCACTACGGTCGGGGCCATCTCGCCCGAATTGGTATTTTGACAAAAATTTTGATCTTTGAGACCATAAACGGGCAGCTTAGTGCATGCTCAAAAGCAGCGGGAATATAGCCCGTAAAGTTAATGTTAAACACTATAGCAATGCTGCTGTATTAGAGAACGGTGAGGAAATGGCCCAGACTCGTGACGAGGCCCAAGCAGATCCCAATGCGCAGAGCCTGCAAGTAGGACTGGCTGGAGAGCCACCAGCAGGCATGGCTCCACCTTCAGAGACATCCCTGGATGAGAGCGGCATAATCAGCCTTGCTCGCAAGCTGCTTGGGCACTCACTGAACGCAACTGCCAGGGCGCTCCAGGAGGTGGAACAAAACACTAGCCTGGCTGCAGGCAGCACAGCAGAGACGCAGGCTATGATGGGTGCGCTGGAAGAGACGGACCAGGCTGAGAAAGATCAAGAGGAGGCTGGTGCGTATTTTTCTGAATGTGTCACAGCCAAGTCAGAGGTCGCCTGCTGGTGAGGCGGTGACACTCAAGGCAACGACTTTCCTTGATGTTATATGGACAAGCACTCTTCAACGAACTGCAAACAAGCATGCTGATTGCCTGATGCTGCACATCCAGCAACAAGACGGGTCATCGCGTCTCGCTCTCCTGTCAAATACTGTTGTGAAAGCTCGCCCACTCAAAGCACCCTCCGCTGCTGGGATGCAGGCGAGACGCTGTGGGACATGGCCCAAGGAGAAGAGTTGGCAGGGATCATGGTGCGTAAGGAGAAGAGCCGCGGCAGGGATCATGGTGCTTAAGGTGAAGAGCTGTGGCAGGGATCATGGTGCGCAAGGAGAAGAGCTGTGGCAGGGATCATGGTGCTTAAGGAGGAGAGCTGTGGCAGGGATCATGGTTTTTAGGAGAAGAGCTGTGGTAGGGATCATGGCGCGCAAGGAAGAGAGCTGTGGCAGGGTTCATGGTGCGTAAGGAGAGGAGCTGTGGCAGGGAACATTGTGCGTGCTGGATCATCTGCAAAATGTGACCATGATCCTAGCAGCTGGTCGGGGGCTTGCTGGTCAAGGGCACCAGAAGGTGCCCCCTGCACACATTTTGTGCATGCCGCCCACCACTGCCAACCTTTCTTATGCACTCCCAGCTAATGGGGCTCATGCAGGCGTGATCGCCCACTCAGTGCCAGCATGTCCAGATTTTGCACCGTTGTCACCCAAAAGCAGCTGCCGCGCACAAAATCGACCGCCGAATTCCCAGAGCAACCATTGCCCACAGGTCCACTAGCACAGTGCACCTTTTTTTGTTGCGACCTCCGTCCGTAGGCCCACCAGCACAGTGCACCATTTTGTTGCGGCTACCGCCCAAAGGTCCACCAGCATTCCGGCGCCTTTCTGTTGCAAATGCCATGCATTGTGGTTCACTGTTAGCCCTCAGGGGCCACATCCTGGATGTGATCAGCACCACGCTGAATGTACAGATCACCACCCATGCCGCAGACCAGTACCTAGAGCGCAAGCCCTCCAGGTCCGCGTCTTGGATGCGATCAGACTTACAGTGGCGGGGCAGATCGCCACCCATGCTGCGGGTGTGTATGCCTTGGGCACAGGTCCACCAGAGCCGCGTCCTGGATGTGATCAGACTCACAATGGAGGCGCAAATCGCCACCCATGCCATGGGTGTGTGTTTTTGGGCACAGGTCCACCAGAGCCGCATTCTGGATGTGATCAGCACCACACTGGAGGCGCAGATCACTACCCATGCCACGGGTGTGTGTGCCTTGGGCGCAGGTCCACCAGAGCCGCATCCTGGATGTGATCAGCACCACACTGGAGGCGCAGATCGGGCCCCAAGCAAAGCAGGGTGCCGGAGCTGCCCTCCCCCATTGTCCCGGCGCTGCGGTCTTGTCCGGTCGGCCGCGCTTGCTTGAGTGCTGCTTGGGCATCCTGGCCAACATCGGTGAGCAGTGCGGGTTGGGAGGGGTACGTGCTCTCATCCGGCCGGCTGTACCAGCTTGCGTGCTGCCTGGGCGTCCTCCCTGACATCGGTGAGCAGTGCACACGCCCACGCCGCCTTCCTGGTGTGATGTGCTGGATGCCGAGGCCAAGCGGCTGCATGGACAAACACCTGCTCTGAAATCCGCACAACACCCATGCCCTGGAGCATTGGGGAGATCTAGATGCAAGGGGGGCATCTGCTGGATGTGGCCTGGGGGCATGTACCTTTTGCTTTTCATTGATGCAGCCCAGGGGAGATCCCAAACAACCCTGTGGCACAGCGGCAATCTGTAAGATCGGACACCAGTAAATGGTTCAAGTTGGAGTACGTCAAGGCGCACGGGTAGAGGACATCCCTTCAAGGCTGGCCCCTCCCCAGCCGCGCCCTCTCCCCTAACTTCTCAGCGCCAAGTGTGCAGGCTTTTTACCGTGTCAGCTTGAGCATAGCCCCTCTCGCGCACGCAGTGTGCCACAGCAGCCTTAGCCCCCACATTGCGGCGCACGCCCAGCTGCTGGACCTGCTCCTGGGCCACGCGCTCTGGCTGGCAGAGGCGCCGCCGCTGGTGGAGCTCTGCCGGGCGGCCAGCGTGGCGCTGCGCAACCCGGTGAGCAGCGGCCCTGGCAGAGACAGTGAAGGAGAGCCACGTAGGCGCAGGGAAATCAATGCCTGAGAGAAAAGAAAAGACCACAAAGGCAGTGCAATTGCTCCCTACATCAATGAAGGAAAAGGGGTCTCCCAAGGCCCACAGGCACCGCACGACCTCTCCACTGAAAAATGCTTGGAGAACAAGTTTTTGTGAACATCAGTATGGTGTGTTCTGGGGCCTGTGGCGGCACCTCGGCTGTGTGGCGCTGCGCGACCTGGTGGGGCCCAATGATAGGTTTGTGAATGTCGGCTCTGTATGCGGTGGGGCTTGCAGCGATGCGCAGCTGCATGAGGCTGAGCAAGAGCGTGCAAGGCATGCTGTGGGGCTGGGGTCTGAGGGAAGGCAAGAAAAGACACTGAAGCAAGGGTGCGACCTGGCTAGCCACCAACGGTTGTCCTTGTGGGCTGGGTGAAGCTTGCTGCCATAACTGCCTCACCTAGCCTCAGCCCAGCTGCCAACGGCGTCCGCCCACCTTGACCTGCGCACACCTTGACCTGCACTTTCCGCCTCACCATTTGAGCCACCTAGAGTCAGTGAGCATGATGCGGAGCACAATTTCCACTAGCCCACCACCCAAGACTCACTGCTAAAGCACTGTGCGCCCTGTCACCTAAGCAATCACTTCCGCAGTGCACCACAGCCCTTGTTCCCTTGCCACGGCAGCCGCCAAGGCTACCCGCAGCATATGCTGCCCGCGCATGCCTGCAGGGCTCTGAGCAGTGGCTGCGGCGCCTGCGCGAGAGGGGGGTGTGCCTGCAGCTGCTGTGGGTTGCGTCCAACACACTGGACCCCCAGCTCCATGCACGGGTGCTGGACCTAATGGTCGCTCTGCTGCATGCGGAGCAGCGGGCTCGCCAGGAAGAGGGCCAGCAGCAGCAGCAACAGGAGCAGCAGCAGCAGCAGCAACAGGAGCAGCAGCAGCAGCAGCAACAAGACCAGCAGCAGGGGCAGGGGGAGGCAGAGGCGCCTGCCCAGCAAGGTACACTGTATAGGCAGCAGGCACGCCCACGCACAGAGCTGCCAGAGTCAACCCCAGCAGGTGAGGGGCGGGTGCAGCCGCACGGCTCCTGCTGGAACACGGCCACATGAGCTCAGCCACGTGCGCCCGCAGTAAGCGCAGCTCTGATCAGACCAGAGCTGGACGCGGCTGCAGACTCAAAAAGCAACATGACAGGTCGCAGGGCGCTTGGCGCGCTGCACTGTGGGGGGTGCAGCGCTGTCAGCGGGGCCCCTATGCCTATAGTCCTGCTGAGCCCCTCTAGCTGCACTTGCCGGATCAACGGGGCTGCTCCTGTTGGCAGACGCGTGATTGTGCAGGCTCAGCTATGAAGCTGCACCTCCGGTGGGCCCATGCAGCAGCTTCAAGCATGCGCAGCAGCACCAGAGCGCGCGCACAGCGCAGCAGCAGAACCAAAGTGTGCGCACAGAGTAGCAGCAGCACCACAGCGCGCGTGCAGAGTGGCAGCCGCACCAGAGCGCGTGCACAGCAGGGCAGCAGAACCAAAGTGTGCGCACAGAGTAGCAGCAGCACCACAGCGCGCGTGCAGAGTGGCAGCAGCGCCAGAGCGCGCGCACAGCGTGGCAGCATTTGATTGTCATGCATCTCATTGTCATGCATCTGCCCATTCCCTTTTTATCTTGACCGTCCACAGAAGCCTGCACTGTCCATGCGCGTGTGTGCACTTGCAGACATGCAGGTCGGAGGTGCCACGACGGCGCTGCTGGAGGGTGGGCTGCTAGGGGTGCTGCAGGGAGTGCTGCAGATGGCGGCGCAGGTAACTATAGGGTAACTAAAGGGTAACTATAGGGTAACTGTAGGGTAATTACAGGGTAACTATAGGGTAACTACAGGGTAATTACAGGGTAACTATAGGGTAACTATAGGGTAACTTAGGGTAGCTATAGGGTAGCTATAGGGTAACTATAGGGTAACTACAGGGTAACTACAGGGTGCTGCAGATGGCGGCGCAGGTAACTATAGGGTAACAATAGGGGTAACTATAGGGTAACTGTAGGGTAACTATAGGGTAACTGTAGGGTAACTATAGGGTAACTGTAGGGTAATCACAGGGTAACTATAGGGTAACTACAGGGTAATTACAGGGTAACTTAGGGTAACTATAGGGTAACTACAGGGTATCTATAGGGTAACTATAGGGTAATTACAGGGTAAGTATAGGGTAATTACAGGGTGCTGCAGATGGCGGCGCAGGTAACTATAGGGTAACTATAGGGTAACTGCAGGGTAACTACAGGGTGCTGCAGATGGCGGCGCAGGTAACTACAGGGTAACTACAGGGTGCTGCAGATGGCGGCGCATGTCACTACTTTTAAGGACGAGGGTCAAGTGGATAACAGCTTTGGGGTGTGTTGCACGAGGTCTGTGGACAGAGGGCAATGGAAAAGGGTGTTGCACGAGGTCTGTGGACAGGGGGCAATGGAAAAGGGTGTTGCACGAGGTCTGTGGACAGAGGGCAATGGAAGGGCATCCTCTCGTTCAAAAAAGCAAGAGGCAGGCCAGCATGCAGACGTGCGTGCTGTGAGGGAAACGTGCAGCCTTGTGGAATGATGTCCTCCTCTGAGAACCTTGTTCAAGGGTCCCCAAAAGCGGACATCATCGTCTTGTCTAAGGCTGAAGGTTAGGTTAGGTTAGGTTACATAGCTGTATCCGCCGAACGAGGGCAGCTTAGCTGAAGCCTAAAAGGCCTGCAACTCTAAACCAAAATATAAGCGCTCAAATCAGGTGAAAGGTAGTGTCTGGAAGCCAGATGTTTTGGCTAAGGCTGAAGGAAGCCTTATAAGGCACATGGCACATTCACACAGAACACACAAACACGCAAGCACACACAAGCACACATACGTGTGTGTGTGCATGCTTGCGCAGCCTTGTCCTTCACACGCATGCACATGATATTACACTGCAAGGCCGGTGAGGCGCCCCCAAACAAAAGTACCTTATCTCACCCACATCAGCCCAGCTGTGAATTGCCCCCATGTGTGTGTGCATGTGTGCATTTGTGCGTGTGTGTACATGTATGTGCATGTGTGTGCATGTTTGTGCGTGTGTGCATGTGTGTATGTGTGTGGAAGCGCACTGTGGGCTGGGGCCGCAGTATTGCGTGCTCTGCCAGAGCCCACTTGTCACACATGCGTGCATGCATGCTGCACGCCCTGTGTGCGTGTATGCTGTGCGCACCCTGTGTGCTTGAATGCTGCGCACCCTGTTTGCAGGGCAGGAGCACGAGGACTAGCCCGCAGCTGGGCTGGGGCCGCACGCCCTCCGCGTCCATGCCCCATCAGGCGGGCGGCCAAGCCGGGCTGCACCTGCCTGGCGCCACCCCTGGCCCAGGCGCCCCCTCGGTGCGTAGGCCTACCAGTGCCTTGAGTCCGGGTGTAAGGTTGGAGGCGGTTAGGGTAGGGGTGAGGGTGGATGTTGGAAGTGGGTCAGGGTTAAAGTTGTGATGGTTAAGGTTGGAAGTGGTGAGGGTGGCGGTGAGGGTGAGGGCGCAGGGTTGTGAGGGTTTGCGAGGACGCACATGCACACATACGCACATGCGCTGTGAGGCCGTGCCATCCTTGACGCGACTTAGGATGTTGCATACACACCTGTGGGCGCGGTTACTTAGGATGTTGCATACACACACCTGAGGGCGCGACTTAGGATGTTGCATACACACACCTGAGGGCGCGACTTAGGATGTTGCATACACACACCTGAGGGCGCGACTTAGGATGTTGCATACACACACCTGAGGGCGCAACTTAGGATGTTGCATACACACACCTGTGGGCGCGGTTACTTAGGATGTTGCATACACACACCTGAGGGCGCGACTTAGGATGTTGCATTCACACACCTGTGGGCGCGGGCGCGCGCGCCTTTGCTGTATCGCTGGCTAGGACTGGCGTATGCATCTGGCTGGCATGCATCCAGCTGGCATGCGTTGGCAGCTTGCTATGCTGTGCCGCTCGTGCAGACTGGATGCAGAGCTGTTTGGCAGAGTTATGCTCATGACGCACGCGCGCATGCTTGCTTGCAACACACATGCACGCACACACACACACACACTCACACACACACAAATTGCATACACACACGAATGCAGGACATGTACCAACACGTGCACACACCAAGTGCTCACCACGCTTGCAAGCGCACACACACGCACACACAATTGCCCGCGCACACACACACACACACGCACACGCTTGCATGTGCAGGACGTGGAACTGACGGATGATGCCGTGGATGCCGCATTGCGCGCGGTCGAGGAGCTTGTGGTTGACCCCGCGTGCCTCCCGGCGGTGACCTCACAGCCCGGCCTGCTGGATGTGCTGCTGAAGCTGCTGCACGTGGACTCCAGCTCGCAGGTGGGGGGGGGGCAGGGCTCAGCGGCATAGAGAATGAGGGGACGAATGGTGCGCAGGAGGGCTGGGTTGCTACGGGAGCAGGGGGAAGGGAGGTGCGAAAGCAGGGCAGTGGTGCATACGGTCCCCGGCTTGCAGGGTAGGAAAGGGGCAGAGCTGCTGAGGGGGGGGAAAGGGAGATGAGGGAAACAATGAGGGAAGCCTGCGCCCCTACGTGCGCCACACGTGCCGTCCTCGTACGCCCGCATGTTGACACACACACACACGAGCATGCACACACACTCGCACACACGCTCACACTTACACGGAGTTGCAACAGTGATGAGCTCCCTGTCTGCCTGCCTGCCTACCTGCCTGCCTGCCTGCCTGCCTGCCTGCAGGTCATTGAGTCCCTCCTCCTCATCCTTCTGGACCTGCGGCAGGCGGCCGTGCCCAAGCTCTCATCCGACATCGCCAGCTTGCACAAGCTGCTGGACGCGCTGGGCGAGCTGAGCGCCTCGCAGCAGCAGGTGGGGGCAGTGGCTGGTGTGGTCTGTCGGTGCCTCTGTAGCCTCTGCCGGATGACGGGCAGTTGTGGCCTCTGCCTGATGACGGGCAGTTGTGGCCTCTGCCTGATGACCGGCAGTTGTGGCCTCTGTGCTCAGCAGTGCCCGGCAGGCGCCATATGGTCGACTGGTGGTGGTGCGTGGCAGTGCCCAGCAGTGGCTGGCAGCGCCTTCTGGCTGAGTGATGAATGACAATGGCAGCTCATGCTCGGCAGGCGCCATGGTTAACTGAGGGTGCGTGGCAGTGGCCAGCAGTGGCTGGCAGTGGCTGGTAGTTGCCTAGGGAAATGTTTCCCCGCTGTGCCTGAGCAGTGTCCCTGCAGAAGTGGGGCGGTGCATCCACCACACCTGGGGGAGGAGCTGGTGCCTGGCAACCATCACGGATTACCTTGGGTGCTTTGTTCCGCGCTGCGCCTTGTCAGTGCTGGCGCGGTGGCGCTGTGGCAGACAGACTGGTGGTGGTGTGCAGCCGGACCGCACCTGGTAGCTGCCTGTGGTGGTTGCATGTCATATATGATGGGGACGCAGCAGGCGCATGTCGCGTGATGGGAACTCAGCAAGCGCGTCTCATGTGATGAGAGCGCAGTTAGTGCATGTCACGTGGTGGGGACGCAGCAGGCGCGTGTCGCACAATGAAGACATAGTAGGTGCATATCGCGATGGGAACGCAGGAGGCGCATATCGCGTAATGGGAGCGCCGCAGGCGCATGTCGCGTGATGGGAACGCAGCAAGCGCGTGTCGTGTGATGGGAATGCAGCAAGCGCGCGTCGTGCGATGGGGACGCAGCAAGCGCGTCTCATGTGATGGCAGCGCAGCAAGTGCGTGTCGCGTGGTGGGGACGCAACAGGCGCATGTCGCGTGATCAGCAGATGGGGATCTTTTGTTGTCGGAGTGCCTCTGTCATGCCTTTGTCGTCGGAGTGCGTCTGTCATGCCATCTCGCAAGCCTCGCCCACAGCATCCCACCATGCTGCTGGGGTGCAGCTGCCTGGGTCACAGCCTGTGTCCTTGGATGCCACGCAGTTGCGCGAGGCCCCCATCTACCTGGTGGCCCTCTCCTTGCGGCAGCAGCAGGAAGAAGACGATACATCAACGCCAGCAACCACAGGTGCGCACAACAGCAGCATCAGCAACACCAGTGACGGCGGCAGCAGTGACGGCGCCCCTGCTGCGCTCGCGGAGCTAGGGCTGCGCTTGGCGGGCTTGCTGTCTTTCCCAGACACCCTGACTGCCGACGCGGTGCGGTACACGAGGGCGGCGGCGGTCAGCTTGGTGGGGCTGCTGGAGGGTCGGCGGGGTGGTGGTGGTTTTGAAGGGTCTCAGCAGGAGCAGGCTGCAAAAGGGGGTGAGGGGCGGAATGGCGTGGAGGCGTGGGCAGCACAAAGGAGGGATGGTGGTGGAGGCGGCGGGGCAGATGCCTGCAGGGACGGCACTGCTAGTGGTGCTGACAGAGGAGAGTGGTCTGACGGTGGAGGGGCGCTAAACAAACGGCTTGACAAACGCACGGCAGATGCTGTGGGGCGGTCCCTGGCTGTGTTGCGCAAGGCGTTGGCCAGGCAGCAGTAGCGGTGTATGCCCTTGACTTGAAACTTTTTGGCGAGTCAGCATGTTGCCTGCCCGCCTTATCAATCTAGTTTACTGCTAAGAATTCATGCAGTTGGTGACTTCTGTTGTTCTTTGCAGCATAGGCTGAGTGTTAGCGGGGATGTGGGCAATGAATCTCAGGATGGCAAGCAAGACATTGTCCCACCCCCATGCATGTCCAATTTGGAGGCTAAGAGGCACTTCTGTTAGGTCTCCTTGCTTTCTGGACAATTGATTTGCTACATGTGAGGGTATAATCATTTGCAACAGGAAGTTGCAATTGCTAGCCGGTGCCAGCCGCGAAGGGCCAGAAGGTTTGAGGCCCTCAACCGGATACAAGTCCCCCTGCTCCGTCAAAGGGGTAGAAAGGTGCCAAAAGTGGCATCCACCACCAAAGTTGGTTGGACCCTTTTGGCCTGGTCTGTTAGATCGTTACACTATGCATTTCCAGCCTTAACTTCTTGTTTGTTTGTTTGTTATAAGACGCGAGCGGACACAGCAATGTCCTTAAGGCAGGCAAGGCAGAAGAGCTGAAAAACGCTAGGAAAAGGAGAACTGCCAGAAAAGCCAATTAGCTAAGAGGTTGCCCCCAAGGCTACGAGAACAGCTCAGGCTTGGGCTACCAGTTGGCCCGCGGGCAGGCTGGCTCAGGCTCAGCTACCACTACGGCTAAGTGCTCGGACTAAGGAAAGCAAAGAGAAGGGACCTCCTAAGGTAAGGTAAGGTAAGGTTTCAAGACTGTATCCGCCGATCGAGGGCAGCTTAGCCGGTTGTGGCCTCCAGTGAGGTTCGAACCCCGAACCCACAACCAAGGTTGCAAGGGTGGATAATCGACTTTCCATCTCAGGTGCCCCGCCGCCTGCTCGATTATCCGGAGCACGAGTAACCGGAGCAAAGAAAAGGGACCTCCTAAGGGCACCGAGACTAGGAACTAACTACAGAGGCACCAGAGCGCTAGAGCAGAACACACTCCAGGCCCCCCCCCGGCCTAGCTCGGAGGAAAGGATGTCCTGACCCTATATCACTTACAGAACTCTGTGGGCCTTGGTAGGCCGCAAAGTCCTTCAAGGCTTCTAACATGAGGGCAGGGGCTCGGTCCACTACTCCTGTAGCTTGGCCCAGATCAGAGCAGCGGCGCAGTCGCTTGCTGACCGACAGCATGACCGTCAAGGCGGCCAGACACACTGCCGCCCACACCAGGGGGTGCAGCTCTGTAGC
>LKMJ01001749.1_pt1 | contig 19474 bp, 15 predicted proteins | sample 643391 | NCBI WGS metagenome assembly LKMJ01 (sample SAMN04112250, study PRJNA286221) | soda lake metagenome | biome: soda lake; feature: Kulunda Steppe; material: water; isolation source: sample PL-Br10 brine of Picturesque Lake | place: Russia: Kulunda steppe | collected 2010-07 | reverse complement strand
CGCCCGAGGCGGGATTTGAACCCGCGTCACGACCGTGACAGGGTCGTATGATGGGCCACTACACCACCCGGGCTTCCTTCGCATTTCTTCGTATCCGGGTGAGAGTATTAAGGCTTTCCAAAACAGCTGGCCACACGGACGTGGTTTTTTTATACGATCAGTGCCTGGTGTGAACCAGGAACAAACGCCTCGTGCTGGTCGAAAGCCAGCCGGCTAGCTCTGCTCAGCGGATTTAATAACTATTATATAACCGCCGACTATAGTGGGCTGTAGTATCTCGAACAGCTTCTTAGCCGATAAGCCTCACCCATGGTAGATGTAAGCAACCACGAACTCGTACCGGATCATGCCGTCCTCGATGACGACGAACTCGAGGAGGTACTGGAGGAGTATAACATCAGAGAAACAGACTTGCCAAAGATCAAACGTGCTGACCCGGCGTTGCCCGATGACGCCGAGATTGGTGACGTGGTCAAAATAACACGCGATTCACGAACCACGGAGGAGGCCGTGGTATACAGATTGGTGGTGGAATAATGAATATTGAAGACAAACGCGAAATTTCACGGGAGTACTTTTCACGCGAGCGGCTCGCAGAACATCATTTCAGGTCGTTTAATGCCTTCCTCGACCGCGGAATGCAAGAGGTCGTCGACGAGAAGGCAACGATTGATACGGATATCGGCGACAAAGAGGGCGAAGAGCCGGTGTATGTCGAACTCGGGGATGTCCGTATCGTCACCCCGCGGGTCAGGGAAGCAGACGGCAGTGAAGAACTGCTCTATCCACAGGAAGCACGCCTGCGAAACATTACCTACTCCGCACCGGTGTTTATGGAGATGGCCGTCATCAAAGGCGGCGAAGAAGAAGAAGAACGGGTCGTCGACCAGACCGAAACCAAAATCGGCCGAATGCCGGTGATGGTCGGCTCGAAAAAGTGTAACATTGCCGAATTTACCGACGAAGAACTGATCGATATCGGTGAAGACCCTGCCGACCCCGGTGGCTATTTCATCGTTAACGGGTCCGAGCGCGTGCTGATGACAAGCGAGGATCTCGCACCGAATAAGATCCTCGCAGAGACCGACACAAAATACGGCGACACCATCGAAGTCGCAAAGACCTTTTCACAGCGCCGTGGCTACCGCGCGCTCGTTCTCTGTGAGCGAACCCGCGATGGTTTGCTCGAAGTCTCGTTCCCGTCGGTCTCGGGAAGCGTGAATTTTGTGACGCTCGTGCGCGCGTTGGGTCTCGAATCTGACGAAGAGATCGTCCACCGCGTCAGCGACGATCCCGAGATCGTGAAATTCATGCTGGAGAATCTGGAAGCCGCGGACGTCCAGACGACCGAGGGAGCCATCGAGTCACTCGGGAAACGCGTCGCTTCCGGCCAGGGGAAAAACTACCAGCTCAAACGCGCAAACTACGTGATCGACCGGTATCTTCTCCCACACCTCCACGAGGAAGGTGTCGACGAGGAGGACGTTCGTATCAACAAGGCATACTATCTCTGTCGGATGGCCGAGGCGTGTTTCGAACTCGCCTTGGAGCGACGAGAGCCAGACGACAAAGACCACTACGCTAACAAACGCCTGAAAGTCTCGGGCGATCTGATGCGGGATCTGTTCCGCACAGCGTTGAACAAGCTGGCACGCGACGTGAAATACCAGCTCGAACGCGCAAACATGCGAAACCGACAACTGTCGGTGTCGACGGTCGTTCGCTCCGACGTGCTCACCGAACGGCTAGAGCATCCGATTGCGACAGGAAACTGGGTCGGTGGCCGCTCCGGTGTCTCCCAGCTTGTCGACCGAACGGACTACATGGGTGTGCTCTCTCACCTCCGGCGACTTCGCTCGCCACTAAGCCGGTCACAGCCACACTTCGAAGCGCGTGACCTGCACGCGACACAGTGGGGGCGGATCTGTCCCTCCGAGACGCCGGAGGGGCCAAACTGTGGGCTCGTGAAAAACTTCGCACAGGCGATGGAGCTGTCCCAGAACGTTGCGGACGAACAGGCACTGAAACAGGAACTCGCACAGATGGGGGTCAAGGGCATCCCAGGCATCGAAACCGTCGAACAGCCCGCAGACGATTAATATGAGCCAGCAACAACGAGAAGCCAAAGTTTACGTAAACGGGAGTCTGGTCGGAACGCATCCGAATCCAGAACAGCTTGCAGAGCAGATTCGCCAGGCCAGACGGCGCGGCGATATAAGCGAGATGGTAAACGTCTCGGTTAACAAGCGAACCGGCGAAGTCATTATCAACGCCGACGCTGGCCGTGCCCGCCGACCACTGTTGGTCGTCGAAAACGGCGAAGTGTTGATTTCTGATGAGGAAGTTGAAGCGCTCAAGGCAGGAGAGCTAGACTTTCAGGAGCTCGTTAATCGTGGCTACATCGAGTTCATCGATGCAGAAGAAGAAGGCGACATCTACGTTGCCGTCGAGGAAGAAGAACTCACAAAAAAGCACACACACCTCGAAATCGATCCCCAGTTGATGTTCGGTATCGGTGCAGGGATGATTCCTTACCCCGAACACAACGCCAGCCCGCGGATTACGATGGGATCGGGGATGATCAAACAGTCACTCGGTCTCCCCTCTGCGAACTACCGGATTCGCCCGGATACCCGTCAACACCTGCTGCATTACCCACAGCTATCGCTGGTGAAGACCCAGACGACTGAACAGATCGGATACGACGACCGTCCAGCAGCACAGAATTTCGTCGTTGCCGTGATGAGCTACGAGGGGTTCAACATCGAGGACGCACTCGTCATGAACAAGGGGTCAGTCGAGCGTGCGCTTGCTCGCTCACATTTCTTCCGAACCTACGAAGGCGAAGAGCGACGGTATCCTGGTGGACAGGAAGACCGCTTCGAGATTCCAGACGAGGAAGTTCGGGGCGCACGCGGCGAGGAAGCCTACACCCATCTCGACGAGGATGGACTGGTAAACCCCGAAACTCGCGTCGACGAAAACGCGGTGTTACTTGGGAAGACCTCACCACCACGCTTTCTCGAAGAACCTGACGACATGGGTGGTCTCTCCGCACAGAAACGCCGGGAGACGAGCGTGACGATGCGCTCTGGCGAATCCGGTGTCGTGGATACGGTGACACTGATGGAAGGCGAAGACGGCTCGAAGCTTTCGAAGGTGTCCGTGCGTGACGAGCGGATTCCCGAACTCGGGGACAAGTTCGCATCACGACACGGCCAGAAGGGAGTTGTCGGTCACATCGCACCACAGGAGGATATGCCCTTTACCGAACAGGGAGTCGTTCCTGACCTCGTCTTGAACCCTCACGCATTGCCATCGCGGATGACAGTCGGACACATCCTCGAAATGATCGGCGGGAAAGTCGGCTCACTCGAAGGTCGGCGTGTCGATGGCACGCCATTTACGGGCGAAAACGAGGAGGAACTCCGTGGCTTGCTCGAAGAGCACGGATTCAAATCAAGCGGCAAGGAGACCATGTATTCCGGAATCACCGGTGAGAAAATCGAGGCCGACATCTTCGTTGGCACCATTTTCTACCAGAAACTGTACCACATGGTCTCGAACAAGATTCACGCCCGCTCGCGTGGCCCTGTGCAGGTGCTTACACGCCAGCCAACCGAGGGTCGTGCCCGTGAAGGAGGACTGCGTATCGGAGAGATGGAGCGGGATGTGTTCATCGGCCACGGTGCAGCGATGACGCTCAAAGAGCGCCTGCTCGATGAATCAGACCGCGAGTGGATCAACGTCTGTGGCGAGTGTGGCATGACCGCTGTCGAGAACGTCGAACAGCGGCGAGTCTACTGTCCGAACTGTGACGAGGAGACGAACATCCACGAAGTCGAGATGTCGTATGCGTTCAAACTCCTCCTGGACGAAATGAAAGCACTGGGAATCGCACCGCGAATCGAACTCGAGGAGGCAGTATAAATGAGTCAACACGCACCACAAGAGATCGGACGGCTCGATTTCGGGCTGATGGATCCCGAGGAGTATCGTGAGATGAGTGCCACAAAGATCATCACAGCCGACACCTACGATGACGATGGCTTTCCCATCGACATGGGGCTGATGGACCCGCGACTTGGTGTCATCGACCCAGGACTCGAATGTAAGACCTGTGGCAAACACTCCGGATCCTGTAATGGTCACTTCGGTCATATCGAACTGGCCGCTCCAGTGATTCACGTTGGCTTTTCGAAGCTCATCCGCCGGTTGCTTCGTGGCACCTGCCGGGAGTGTGCAAAGCTCTGTCTGACCGAAGACGAACGCGACGAGTTCCGTGACCGTCTCGACCGGACACGGGCGCTCGGTCACGACCTAAACGACGTGACCAAAGCAGCCATCCGGCAGGCACGCAAGAAAGATCGCTGTCCACACTGTGGCGAACCACAGTTCGATATTCAACACGAAAAACCGACGACCTACTACGAGGTCCAGCAGGTGCTTGCCGCGGATTACTCGGACCGGATCGCAGCCGCGATGGAACCCGACGAGGATTCCGAGCGAGTGACGCCGACCGAACTCGCAGACGAGACAGGTATCGATCCCGGCCGAATCCAGGAGATTCTCTCGGGAGATTTCCGCCCACGACAGGACGACCGTCGCTCGCTCGAATCTGCCCTCGGTGTCGATCTGACCGAGGAGGACATGAACAAGCTGATGCCGAGTGATATTCGGGACTGGTTCGAGACTATTCCCGACGAAGATATCGAGGTGCTGGGGATCGATTCTGATCGGTCTCGACCCGAGTGGATGATCCTCACCGTCCTGCCTGTACCGCCGGTAACGGCACGGCCATCGATCACGCTCGATAACGGGCAGCGCTCGGAGGACGACCTGACACACAAGCTAGTGGATATCATCCGGATCAACCAGCGGTTCATGGAAAACCGCGAGGCAGGTGCCCCACAGCTTATTATCGAGGACCTCTGGGAGTTGTTGCAGTATCACGTGACGACCTTTATGGACAACGAGATTTCAGGAACGCCACCGGCCCGACATCGTTCGGGACGACCGCTGAAAACACTCTCCCAGCGCCTGAAAGGCAAGGAAGGTCGATTCCGTGGCTCACTTTCAGGGAAACGTGTGAACTTCTCTGCCCGTACAGTCATCTCGCCGGACCCAACGCTTTCGTTGAACGAGGTCGGTGTGCCCGAGCGGGTCGCGACAGAGATGACCCAGACGATGAACGTCAACGAGCGCAATATCGACAAGGCACGCCGCTACGTGAGCAACGGCCCAGAGGGCCATCCGGGTGCAAACTACGTCAGACGTGAAGATGGTCGCCGTCTGAAAGTCACAGAGAAAAACTGTGAGGAACTCGCAAAGAAGGTCAAACCCGGCTGGGAAGTCTCGCGGCATCTCATTGACGGGGATATCATCATCTTCAACCGACAGCCATCGCTACACCGGATGTCGATTATGGCACACGAAGTTGTCGTGATGCCGTACAAGACCTTCCGTCTCAACACCGTTGTCTGCCCACCATATAACGCAGACTTCGACGGTGACGAGATGAACATGCACGCCCTCCAAAACGAGGAAGCGCGTGCAGAGGCACGCGTGCTCATGCGCGTACAAGAGCAGATGTTGAGTCCTCGCTTCGGTGAGAACATCATCGGTGCGATTCAGGACCACATCACCGCGACGTATCTGCTGACAAACCAGAACCCGCGGTTCAACGAAACGCAGTCGCTGGATCTGCTTCGTGCGACCCGGATCGACGAACTCCCCGAACCGGATGGTGTCGAGAGCGGCGAGGAGTACTGGACCGGCCGCACGCTCTTTTCAGAGCTACTGCCGGACGACCTGAATCTCGAATTCACCTCCTCTGCGGGCGATTCGGTCGTCATCGAAGACGGCCAGTTGCTCGAAGGGACAATCGACGAGGACGCAGTTGGTGCCTTCGGCGGCGAGGTCGTCGATACGATTGCGAAGATGTACTCGCGAACGCGCGCCCGGATCTTCATCAACGAAGTCTCGTCGGTCGCGATCCGGACGATCATGCACTTCGGGTTCTCGATCAGTATCGATGATGAGTCGATCCCACCCGAAGCACAGGCACAGGTCGATGAGGCAATCGAGGAAGCAAACGAGCGTGTCGAGGAACTGATCGAAGCCTACGAGCGTGGCGACCTCGAATCGCTGCCGGGTCGAAGCATCGACGAAACACTCGAAATGAAGATCATGCAGACGCTTGGCCAAGCACGTGACTCTGCAGGTGACATCGCAGAAGACCACTTCGATAACGATAACCCGGCAGTCGTCATGGCAGAATCCGGTGCTCGTGGATCGATGCTCAACCTGACCCAGATGGCTGGCTGTGTTGGCCAGCAGGCAGTCCGTGGCGAACGGATAAACCGTGGATACGAGAACCGGACGCTCTCTCATTTCGAGGAGAACGACCTCTCGGCAGATGCACACGGGTTCGTCAAACACTCCTATCGTGAAGGGCTCGACCCCAAGGAGTTTTTCTTCCACGCGATGGGTGGCCGCGAAGGACTTGTCGATACGGCAGTCCGAACCTCGAAGTCGGGATATCTCCAGCGCCGACTCATCAACGCCCTCTCGGAACTCGAAACACAGTACGACGGGACAGTCCGAGATACCTCGGATACGATCGTTCAGTTCGAGTTCGGTGAAGACGGAACCTCACCAGTCGAGGTCTCAAGCAACGAGACAGAGCCAGCAGTCGATGTAGAAAGCATTGCAGACCGCGTGGTCGAAAGCGAATTCGAGAGCGAAGAAGAGAAAGAACAATTCCTCGGGGAGAAACGCAAGCCAATCAACCTCTCGGAGCACGCCGACGAGTGGTGGCTCGCCCAGAGTGATGACTGATCAGGTGATATCATGACAGATTACGACGTAACTGACGACATTGAAGCGATCGTCGAGGACGCTGACCTTCCGCGGCGACTGAAAAACGAAGTGTACGAAACCCTCGAAACACGCGAGGTAACGACCGAACAGGCCGACGAGATCGTCCAGGCAACAGTCTCCGAGTATTACAACTCACGTGTTGACCCACTCGATCCTGTCGGGACTGTCTCGGCCCAGTCGATTGGGGAACCCGGAACGCAGATGAGTATTCCCTCCGACGAGCGAGTGATCATCCGGCGAGGGGACGAAACGAGCGTTTCCGAAATCGGACCACTGGTCGATGGTCTCCTACAGGTCAGAGACAGCCAGGAAATCGACGGGCACGAGGTTGCTCGCGCACCCGAGGAGTTTGAGGTCCTCTCACTTCGGGCCGATGAGCAAGTCGAGTGGAAACCTGTCGAAGAAGTAAGTCGGCACGAAGCACCGGCGGAACTCCTGCGATTCGAGTTAGAATCGGGGCGGACCATCCGGGCGACGAAATCCCACTCGTTTGTGAAGAAGGTAGGTGATGAAATCGTTCCGGTGGCCGGTGACTCACTGGAAGTCGGTGAGGAACTCCCGGTCATCGGAGAGTTCGACGAGGAGGCACGTGAAGCGGACATTGAGACGTTCGTCTCGCAGGAGGAACAGAAACTGACTGACGGGGGTGTCGCCGTTGAAAGAGAGAGTTCAATCAACCGTGCTGAAATCGTGGGTGTCGCCTCGTGGGAACGGATCGAAGAAATCGAGACAGTTGAGCCAGAACACGAGTACGTCTATGACTTCTCTGTTGCCGGGCTAGAGACGTTCACGACGGCACAGGGTGTCGTGACGCACAATACGATGAACACGTTCCACTATGCAGGGGTCGCCGAAATCGACGTGACACAGGGGCTTCCCCGACTGATCGAACTCGTCGACGCCCGGAAGGAGCCGGACACACCGATGATGACGGTCTTCCTCGAAGACGAATTTGCCGAAAACCGCGAGCGTGCCCACGAGGTCGTCTGGAAGATCGAAGCGACGAAGGTCCTCCAGCTCGGTGATGTCTCGACGAACGTCGCGGATATGATCGTCCAGGTTTCGCTCAACGAGGATACGCTTCGTGAGCGGTGGCCAACGGTCGAAGACCCCGTCATCGTCGCCGAGGAAATCGCAGAGACCATCGAGTCGAAACTCGGTGTCACAACCAGACAACAGGGACTCGTCATCGAGTTCGGCCCCGAAGAACCATCCTACCGGCAGTTGCTCCAACTCGTCGAGGAACTGCGTGAGATCGTCTTCAAGGGAATCGAAGATATCAGCCGAGTCGTCATCCGGAAAGAAGAGACGGATCAGGGCGAAGAGTTCGTCCTCTACACCGAGGGATCTGCCTTTGGCGACGTGCTTGGAATCGAGGGTGTCGATGCATCCCGGACGACCTGTAACAACATCCACGAGATTTATCGGAATCTCGGTGTCGAAGCCGCCCGGGAGTCACTGATCAACGAGACGATGAACACGCTCGAAGAGCAGGGTCTCGACGACGTGAACATCCGTCACCTGATGCTCGTGGCGGATATTATGACCAACGAGGGAACCATCGAATCGATTGGTCGCCACGGTATCTCGGGATCGAAAGACTCGGTGCTTGCGCGTGCAGCATTCGAGGTGACAGTCAGTCACCTGCTCGATGCCGCAATTCACGGCGAAGTCGACGAACTCGACGGTGTGACCGAAAACGTCATCGTCGGCAAGCCGATCAAACTCGGAACCGGTGACGTCAACCTTCGAATGACGAGCAGCAAACAGGCAGACTAACCGATGACGATTACCCTCTCCGACGACGCGCGAAAGCTTGCCGCCCTCTTCGAGACAGAGACAGAGGCAACTGTCCGGGACTGTCTTCCCGATGAGGAGTTCGACCGTGTGGTCTTCCTGATCAAAGCTGGCGAGATGGGGAAAGCAATCGGTGCCGGTGGCGAACACGTCTCACGAGTCGAAGAGAAAATCGGCAAGCCGATCAAACTCGTCGAAGACGCACCAACGCCGGAGGATTTCGTCGCAAACGCACTCGCACCCGCAGCAGTGTACAACGTCACGATCAGCGAAAACGACGACCGCTTGGCGTATGTCGAAGTTGCTGAAGAAGATCGCGGCGCAGCAATCGGAGCCGATGGTCGTAATATCGACGCCGCGCGGCGACTCGCAGACCGACACTACGATATCGACGATATCGAACTGACGTAGTTTCTCGGCTTTTTTGTACCAGTTCGCTTGCTTTCTGCATCTGCATTCTCTGGATATACTACCAACGTATGTTTGAGATGAGGTCGTACATCGTCAGATGAAAGCGATTGATCCACGAAGAAACCATCACGATGCGTGAACTCGTTTTCGAATTGGATTACGAACCCGGACGAAACCCGGTGGCAGATACGCTGGCAGCACATAAGGAAGCCAGCATTCGTTCACTTTCTTGCCATGTCTCCGCCGATACGCTCTGGCGTGTCGACCATATCCAAGGGTCGCCTGCAGCACTCACCGATCTCGAAGCGGCATACAAAACTGCAGACTACTTTCCAGACTGTCTCGTCACCGAAGATTGCGAGGCAAATTCCGAGACACAAGTACTTGACCGGACCGAGGACTCACTCATTATTTACTGCGTCTGGAATCGGTCAGACATCTGTTCATCCGTCCCGCATCTTGCACTAGAACATCTCGGGGGAGGACTGCTCTTTGAAAACCGACAGAAAGGCCGACAGCACATCTGGCGTATTGTCCTCGCAGAACACGAAAATATCGGCAGATTTACTGATGCACTCAAAGCCGAGATCAGCGAAATCGGCGGGATGGAACTGCTTCGACTCACCGAGCACATGCCCGGAAGCGAGCACGAAACCAACCAAGATAGCGACGAACTGCCACCGGAACAGCGACGAGCACTCCACGCCGCTGTCGAGCATGGATACTACGAAACACCCAGAGAAATCGAACTCACAGAACTTGCAGAGAAACTAGACATTCCACAATCGACTCTCTCGTACCGACTGCAACGAGCCGAAAGCTACCTTGCGACCCACTTTGTCGAAGCGGACGCGTCTCTGGACTCGTTTCTTACGAAGCAGTGATTTGGTGCTCACCAAATAACTCGTATCCCACCGCCAGTGCTACGATAAACTAATGAGCCCACCGGAGGGGAGTGAATCTGCTACTCGGAAACACGAGAAACATCGCTTCAGCGTGCCGGAGATGGACTGTCCGTCGTGTGCGGGAAAGGTCACAAACAGCATCGGGAAACTCGCCGGAATCGTCGAACTCGATGCCAGACCGACAACAGGGCAGGTCATCGTCGAGTATGATCCTCAAACACTTTCTGTGGCGGCGATTCGTGAGCAGATTGCTGCAGCAGGATACAGTGTTGAAGCCAACGATGAAACGACGAAGTTGGCAGTCCCAGAGATGGATTGCCCATCCTGTGCACAGAAAGTCGAGAGTGCCCTCACCGGGATCGAAGAAATAACACAGGTCGAAACACAGCCGACGACTGGGCAGGTCACCGTCACACACACCGCGGCGGTGGATTCAGACGAACTCATTGCCGCGATCAGTACTGCTGGCTACAACGCAACCACAATCGACGACGAACTACGCTTTGGAACACCTCAAGAAATCTGGCGAAGTCCCCGAGGGATCGCAACACTCGCAGGCGGACTCTTTGTGACTGTGGGAATGATTCTTCACTTCGTCATTCCCGCGAGCGACCCGTTTCTCTTTGAACTCGCTGGCAGACCATTCAACGTCTCCCACGTGCTCTTTATTTTGAGTGTAACACTCGCGGGCGCCCCGATTATCCGCAATGGGTATTACTCTGCGCGAAACTGGAGCCTCGACATCGACTTTCTGATGAGCGCCGGCATCATCGGCTCTGTCGGGACACACCACCCCTTCGAGGGTGCGATGCTCGCAGTGCTTTTCAGCATTGCCCAGCTCTTAGAACGGTATTCGATGGACCGGGCACGGGGCTCGCTGCGTGAACTCATGGAACTCTCCCCAGACCTGGCGACGGTTCGTCGGGATGGTGAGGAAAAAACGGTCCCCGCGAAGGCTGTCGAGGTTGGAGAGACAGTCATTGTCCGACCAGGAAAGAAAATCCCGGTCGATGGAATCGTGACCGACGGAACGAGTGCAGTAAACCAGGCACCGATCACTGGCGAGAGTGTCCCGGTAAACAAATCCGAAGGAGACGATGTCTACGCCGGGACGATCAACGAAGATGGATATCTGGAAGTCGAGGTGACGAGCAAATCTTCCGAGTCGACGATTGCTCGTATCATCCAACTCGTCGAAGATGCCCAGCGCGAGAAAACTGTGCGCGAACAATTTGTCGACCGACTCGCCAACGTCTATACGCCGATTGTGGTCTCGATTGCGCTGATCGTGATGATCGTTCCACCCGTTGGCTTTGGTGGGTCGTGGAATACGTGGTTTCTTCGTGGACTGACGCTGCTTGTCATCGCCTGCCCCTGTGCGTTCGTCATCTCCACGCCAGTGAGTGTCGTTTCCGGTATCACCAGCGCGGCGAAAAATGGCGTCCTGATCAAAAGCGGGCGTGATCTCGAAGCGGTCGGAGACACAGGCGTCGTTGCTGTCGATAAGACCGGTACGGTGACAACGGGTGAGTTGGCTGTTACGGATATCGTTCCCGTGAATGGAGCGAGCGAGTCGGATGTCCTGGGCCCTGCAAGTTCGGTCGAACGCCGGAGCGAACACCCGATTGCCGATGCGATCGTCGCTCACGCTGAAGACGCCGGAATAACAGATTCGGGAACGACTGTCGAGGACTTCGAAGCGATCACGGGGAAAGGAGTCACTGCCAAACTGGACGGCGTCGAATATTTCGTTGGGAAGCCGGAGTTGTTCACAGAACGTGGGTTCGATCTGGACCGCTCCAATGCAACACCTGATGGTGGACAATCGATAACTGACGCTCGAACTGCCGAAAAGAGTTCCGAGGAAATCGGGGAGATGATCAACGGCTTCGAAAGCAGCGGGAAGTCGGTTGTGCTCGTGGGAACACAGCAAGAACTTCTGGGAGTGATTGCCATCGCAGACGAGCCCCGGCCTGAAGCGAAATGGGCGGTGTCGAAGCTCAAAGAGCAGGGTGTCCACGTCGTGATACTGACAGGTGATAACGAAGGGACGGCCCGCGCAGTTGCAGAAAGCGTTGGGATAGAAGAGTACCACGCCGACTTGTTGCCCGAAGAGAAACTTGAGCGCATCCGAGACCTCGAAGCTGAATACGGACACGTTGCCATGGTTGGCGATGGAATTAACGATGTCCCTGCAATGGCATCTTCGACAGTCGGGATTGCAATGGGCGCGGCCGGGACGGATACGGCGCTCGAAACAGCCGATATTGCACTCATGGGCGATGATTTGACGCGACTCCCGTACCTGTATCGGCTATCACAGAAATCAAACAACGTGATTCGCCAGAATATCTGGTCGAGCCTCGGCGTGAAGGCGTTGCTGGCACTTGGCGCACCGTTTGGCATCGTGACGGTCATTCATGCCGTCGTTGTTGGGGATATGGGAATGAGCCTGGCTGTCACTGGGAATGCAATGAGGCTCTCGGATGTCGAGCCTGAAAACCCAGACACAGAATGATTGTGACATCGCCACACAATGGCGCAGAGGCCCGAGGAGAAAAAGGTGGCTGTTAAGTAGCTCCGCCGGATAGCGACTGGTACTATGGCAAACGGCAAATATGCCGCGCGCAAGCTCAAAAAGGACCGCCAGAAACATCGGTGGTCTGACTCGAAGTACGCGCGGCGCGAACGGGGGCTCCGCGAACAGTCCGACCCCCTCGAAGGCGCCCCACAGGGGCGCGGTATCGTCCTCGAAAAGGTAGGAATCGAAGCAAAGCAGCCAAACTCTGCAATCCGGAAATGCGTCCGGGTGCAGCTCATCAAAAACGGAAAGCAGGTCACTGCGTTCTGTCCTGGTGACGGCGCAATCTCCTTCATTGATGAACACGACGAAGTCACCATCGCCGGTATCGGCGGTGCAAAGGGTCGTGCAATGGGAGACCTCTCCGGTGTCAACTACAAAGTAGAGAAAGTAAACGGCGTCTCGCTGATCGAACTTGTCCGCGGGAACGCAGAGAAACCGGTGCGATAATATGTCGACGGAACAACCAGAACCTGACGCGCCAGCAAGCAGCGACGGGAGCAACGCACAGTTATTCAGTAAATGGGATGTCGAGGAAATCGAGTTCCGCGATGTCTCGACAGAGCGGTATATTACTGTCACGCCGATTGCGAACACGATGGGCCGACACGCCGACAAGCAGTTCAAAAAGAGCCAGATCAGCGTCGTCGAGCGACTCATCAACCGGCTGATGCAGACTGACGAAAATACCGGCAAAAAACAGCTCACCACCAACATCGTTCGTGATTCCTTCGAGGTTATCCACGAGCGAACCGACGAGAACCCGGTCCAGATTCTGGTTCGGGCTGTCGAAAACTCCGCACCGCGTGAGGAGACAGTTCGCCTGAAATACGGTGGAATCTCCGTGCCAAAAGCAGTCGACGTCTCGCCACAGCGCCGCGTTGACCAGGCACTGAAATTCCTCGCAGAGGGAGTCTACAACGATTCGTTCAAAACCGAGACAGACGCTGCAACAGCGCTTGCCCAGCAACTGATGGGTGCAGCAAGCAACGATGTCGGCACTTACGCCGTCGATCAGAAGGAAGAAAAAGAGCGCGTCGCGGCTGCCGCACGATAAATAACGGTTTTTTCTCTCTGCCGTCTTCTTGTGAACCGCCTCGGAGCCAAGTCATTCGAGAACTTCGATTCTCCCGAGTGCCATCACAGTCCCACGGGGTATCGAGAGCGTTACTCTCGCCCGCTTACGACCATCTCCGATTTCCAGACGACCCCGTATCATTTGTCTTGAGCTACTTGTAAACCACTATCTTAATCCCAGTTGACGACCGTAGTTGTGGTATGGCAAGCCAAGAAGTAGATTCCGTCGAACTAATCGATTCGGAGACAGTGTCTCAGTTGAGTCTCGCGGTGTTGCTTGCGGCATTGACAGCCGTACTCGCACAGTTTTCGATAGACTTGCCCGGTGGTATTCCATTCTCCTTCCAACCGTTTGGGGTCTTCTTTGCCGGGTTATTACTCGGTCCGCTGTGGGGTAGTTTTACGCTTTTGTTGTACTTTCTCGTCGGTATCGCTGGTGCACCAGTGTTCTCGAACGCACAGGCGGGCGTGGGCTACGTTTTTGGGCCGACCGGTGGCTTTCTCATCGGCTTCATCGTCGGGGCAGCAGTCATTGGCTTCGTTGCTCACCGCTCGCTCCAGACACGGCCACTCGAAGCGATTTCACCGGTATGGGCAACGCTCGCGCTGATGGCTGGATTAGTGCCGATCTATCTCGCGGGAATTTCGTGGTTCGCCGTCGTCCAGGGCCTGGGTTTGCTCTCGGCTGCCCTGGCGATGGCACCATTTCTCGCTGGTGATCTGATAAAAGTCGCCATTACAGTCGGTATCGTTGCCGGTGGGAACGAGTTGCTCCCTGAACGCAGATGATCACTGTTCGAAACCTCGGCTACACCTACGGAGAGAAGCGAGCCCTCGATGACATCTCGCTGACCATCGACAATGGGGAGTGGGTACTGCTAGCAGGGCCGAACGGGAGTGGAAAGACGACACTGATTCGTCATTTCAACGCGTTACTCGAACCGAAAAAAGGGGAAGTTCTCGTCGATGGGACGCCAGCCCACGAAAATCCCGTGCTGGCGCGGACGAGTGTCGGGATGGTGTTTCAGTCGCCACGCGATCAGTTCGTCGCAGCAACCGTCGAAGCCGACGTTGCGTTTGGACCGGAAAATCTCGGGCTCAGTCATAAAAAAATCGACCGACGCGTCGAGGAAGCACTCGATGCGGTGAACATGAGTGATCGAAAAACGGAGCGAATCGACTCACTCTCCGGTGGGGAACAGGCACGGGTTGCAATCGCTGGCGCGCTGGCGATGGAACCGGACCATCTGGTTCTCGACGAACCGTTTGCAGGTCTCGACTGGCCAGCACAACGGTCAGTTCTCCGCCGACTCGACGAGTTGTACGCGAGCGGAACGGGTATCATCGTCGTCACCCACGACGTTCGAGACCTTCTCGAACGGGCTGATCGCGTTATCGGGCTGCGGGATGGCTCGACCGTCTTCGACCTGTCACCGGAGCGTGCCCGTGATCGGTTGCCAGAAATCGACGTTCGTGTTCCCGAGAGCAACTGAATAAAAGCAAATGCTGACGTACACACCAGGTGAGACAGTCGTTCATCGGCTCGATCCGAGGACGAAACTTCTCTTTCAGTTCGGCTTTGCGATTGCGGCCTTCGGGACGCCAACACTCCCGCGGCTGGTTGGTCTGTTTGTGATTGCACTCTGTTGTCTCTTCCTTGCCGGTCTGTCAGTACGCCGGGCGTTGCGGGCGTACTGGTTCGTATTGCTCGTGCTCGCGTTTGGTCCCGTTATCGCCGCTATCACACTCGGTCCGCCGTGGGTGCGTCTCGACAGGGCGGCCGACTCGCTCAGATCAGTAGTCCGGATCATTCCGATTTTGCTCGTGAGTGCAGCCTACATTCACGCAACGCCAGTTCGTGAAACGAGGGCGGCGGTCCAGCATACGATTCCCGGACGACCGGGACAGCTACTTGGCGTTGGTGTTGCGCTGACGTTTCGATATGTTCCCGTACTTCGCAGCGATCTCCAGCAAATATGGGATGCAACCAGAGCACGTGGTGGGGATTCACGTCCGGTTCGCGAACAGGCCGGACGTGTTGCCACCCTCGCATTAGCCCGGACACTGAACCGTTCTGAACAGCTCTCGGTTGCGCTTCAGACGCGCTGTTTCGCGTGGAATCCAACGCTGCCACGGCTTTCGTTTTCTCGACTCGACTACGTGGTTGTCGCCGTCGCGTTCCTGCTTGCAGCAAGTCCACTGTTTTCATACGTGCTACCGCGAATTCTTTCAGTTTAGATACGCAAGTTTGAATGAGACTCAAAGGTTCCCTGTAGCTACCATAATACCTATACGAGCCGAAGCGTTTTCAGAGTACAGATGGGGCAGCGTCTTCCTGCAATCAGGTATCAGCGACTCCGCAAGTACCTTGCAGGCTGTATTGCAATCGACACTCGAACGCTTGCTGTGTTCCGGGTTGCTGTCGGATTGCTCGTTATCGCCGATCTCCTCCTTCGCTCCCGGAATTTCTCGTTTTACTATACTGACGACGGCGTTGTCCCACAGTCAGTTGCCGAAGCGCACACAGCAGAACACGCCGTCTCGGTGTACTTTTTCACGTCTGACCCGACGGTGATCGCCGGATTATTCGTTCTCCAGGGATTGATCGCCGTCCAGTTGATCGTCGGTTACAAGACACGGATAGCGACGATTCTTACATTTCTGTTCGTCGTTTCGCTTGACCACCACAACCCGCTGGTGTTGAGCTATGCAGATGTTCTCTTTCGATTGCTGTTGTTCTGGGCAATCTTTCTGCCGCTTGGCGAGCGCTGGTCGGTTGACGCTGTCCATGCCGACCGCAAGCCACGGATACAGATTGCGAGCATTGCATCCGCTCTGATCCTCGGGCAGATGGTGTATATGTACGTGGTAAACGGCTACCACAAGTCGAAAGACGAACTCTGGACGGGTGGGGATGCAGCGCCGCTGGTTTTCGGTATCGACGAGATGACGTTTCTGATCGGTGATTTCATGCGCGATTACCTGCTGTTTATCGAACTCGGCGGGTTGCTCTGGTACTATATTTTGATTTTCGCGTGGCTGTTGTTTTTCCTCCAGGGTCGATTGCGCATTCTGTTTGCGACGGTTTTTTTCGGCGGACACGCTGCCTTCGCGCTAACAGTCAGGATCGGTGCGTTCGCCTACGTGGCGATGGCTGGTGTCTTCCTGTTTTACCAGACGCAGTTCTGGCGTGATGGCAGACGGGCGCTCGAATTGGTTGGCATAGACGTTGACCGACTCTGGCAATCACTTCGTCGAGTCGGAAATGTCGGAAACGCCATCCCCAGACTACAGATTGGTGGAGAGCGCATCCAGCAGATCAAGGCAAACACCTACACGTTCGTTCTCATCACACTGGTGTTGTCGATGGGGCTTATGGCTGGCACGAACGGCGCACAGATCGCTGGCACCCTCGACGATGACCGGAACTACGACGGTGAGATGCGAACGGTTGCAAACAGCCTTAGCATCGACCAACCGGAGTGGAGCGTCTTCGCACCGACGCCACGAGCAACTGACCGATACTATGTCTTTCCTGCAAAGACTGAAGATGGCGAGTTAGTCGATGCCTTTAACGAACGCAACCTTACGTTCGACCGCCCGTATGACGAGTTACAGAAACAACACGGCACCTACCGCCAGCGCTTTTATATGAACAGCATCAGACGCGCCGACGAAAATGCGACGATCGTCGAACGATTCACTGAACATCTCTGTGAGCAGTGGGAAGAAAAACACGGAACAGAGCTTACACACATCAACATGTTGTACGTAAATGAGGATATCACCAGAGAAACCATCGACAATCCGGACGAACGAGAGCGCACGTCCTTTGATATGTTCGAACAAACATGTGGCGACGGGGAGCCGATGGAACTCGAAGAGCCTGATTTTTGAGTTCACAGGTAGAATCGATGGACAAATACCGTCTGCTATGTAATCCGAGCCAATGAGTGAGCGAAACCGGGGGAGTATTCGATGACCGAGTATTTCGAGGTTCACGACCGTGATGGCCCAGCACGGCGGAGTGAACTCCGACTTACAGAGTCACTCAAGACACCCGGTCTCATCGACGGTAAACTGGTCGATGCAGGCAGCAAGTGGACAGGCGATATCGACGAGCCAGACGGTGACGAGTCAGTACTGACTGTCTTGCCACACCGGGCGCTGCCCGGTGGCACACCAACAGAAGTACAGCAAGCCTTTGCGGTGGCGTATCCGGACGTTGACTTTCCGAGTGCGGCCGTCATTTCGCCGGAGACAGCCAAAGATCACGGTGCTGACGTCTATATACTCTCGAACGCACAGAAGATTGCTGGCCACGCGGCGGCGTTCGTCGATGCGGTCATCCAGACACGAGGAGCCATTCCCGCCGACACCGCCCTCTATCTCCCCGGCGTTGCAACACCGGGGAATGTGGCCACACTCGCATACGCTGGGATCGATCTATTCGATACCGACCAGGCAGTCCTGAAAGGGCTACAGGGGAAGTATCTCACGACCGATGGCGAGGCATTTCTCGAAGACCTAGAGGAGTTGCCGTGTGCCTGTCCGGCCTGTCAGATTCCCCGAGAAGAGTTCGACCGAGAAGATTGTGCCGAGCACAACGAACACGCACTCAGGGCAGCGCTTGCGACGGTCCGCGAGCGCATCCGTGCCGAACGACTCCGGGATTACATCGAGGGACAGGCACGCCACGAGCAGTGGTGGACTGCCAGCTTTCGGCGACTCGATCAGCAGTACAGCTATCTCGAACAGCGAACGCCGGTCTGTCGCCAATCGGAGATTACGGCCGCGACGGACGACACACTCCGTCGGGTCGAAATCCAGCGCTACGCCGAGCGCGTGACCAGCAGGTATCGCTGTCGATTCGACAAGCCGCTCGTACTGGTGCCCTGCTCGGCAAAAAAGCCCTACAGCCAGTCCCAGAGTCACGGCCAGTTCCACGACGCCATCCAGTTTCGTGCACACCTCGTCTCGATTACCTCTCCAATCGGTGTTGTCCCACAGGAACTGGAGTTGACCTATCCGGCACAGCAGTACGATTCGGTCGTGACCGGTCACTGGAGTGCAACTGAAACCGAGTTCGTCGCAGATGTCTTGCAGGCCTATCTCGAACAGATCGATTATCCCCGTATTATCGCACACTTGCCCAAGGAGTACCGCGAAATCTGTGAGCGGGCCACAGACGGGCTGGATATCGAATTCGAGTATACAGCAGTCGACCATCCGACGACTAGCGAGTCACTCTCGAATCTCGCGTCGACGCTATCGGATGAGTCGAAATACATGAAACGCGAACGCCAGCACAACACCATCCGTGCAATTGCCGACTACCAGTTTGGCAAGGGAGCAGGCGACGAGCTATTCTCGGATCTGCAAGTCGGCAGTAGATACCCCAAACTTCGGGCGAAAGACGAGGCAGGCGAGCAATTAGCGATGCTCGTCCCCGAGTATGGGTTGCTCGCGTTAACCATCGCTGGCGCGCGCCGCTGGGTCGAAAGCGACACGCCCACAAAACGCGTCGAAATCGATTCGTTCGTACCGCATGGGTCGGTGCTCGCGCCGGGTGTTGTGGATGCAAGCGAGGATATTCGCGTCGGTGACGAGGTCGTTATCGAGGGGCCACAGGCATTTGGTGTTGGGCGTGCAACAATGTCCGGCCCGGAGATGAAAACGAGTACGCGCGGTGTTGCAAGTTCAGTCAGACACGTCGAAGAAAAGTAAGTGGTTACGGTCGTTGTTTCATTTTCGCTTCGTTTTGTCGCTGGCGGATAATCTGGGCGATTTCTTCGTAATCGTCGATACCGCCGAAGGTCAT
>LKMJ01001748.1_pt1 | contig 19475 bp, 19 predicted proteins | sample 643391 | NCBI WGS metagenome assembly LKMJ01 (sample SAMN04112250, study PRJNA286221) | soda lake metagenome | biome: soda lake; feature: Kulunda Steppe; material: water; isolation source: sample PL-Br10 brine of Picturesque Lake | place: Russia: Kulunda steppe | collected 2010-07 | reverse complement strand
GTTGACAATGCAACCGGCGTCAGCTGCGGTCTCGAAGAATCGCTGGTAGATGCTGCCGAGTCTTGCTAACCGGCTGATTTCCCACACGATTATGCGATCGTACTCGCCTGCGTCGATGTCGTCGGTGAGTTCGATGAATTGCTCGCGGCCCGGGTCGCTTCCGGACTGTGCGAGGTCTACGTACCAGTTGATCTCCGCAGGGTCGATGTCGTGTTTCTCACCCCAGTCGTTGATGTCGTCGCGTTGGTGTTCGGAGTTTTGTTTGTCTGTCGATGCTCGGATGTATGCGGCGACGGTGTCGTTAGTTTTCGGGCACTTTCTCATACAGGGTGACCTAACACTCAACTACGTATAAGTAAGGAAAGTCGTTTACAGGCTGTACACGGTCACCTGCCGCTTACAGGGGTTAGCTGCTTGGTCAATATATCTTGGCACACAACGATGACCACCGTACAATAACACAATGGTCGGATTTCAGAATGTAACTCGTACTCGGCTTCGTCGGCCGGGATCAGTAAGTGTGTATATCACCGCACTATTTTTTGAAACAGGCCTAAGTACGGTCCCGGTTGACTTTTATCGGTCCGTGTTTAGGTCTCTATATGACCGCTGAATTTGATGAACACGTTTTATACGATGTCTGTAAATGGATGCGGAATGACCAGATGATCATTTCAGACTATATTGAACAATTATCTGGCCTTCTGTTTTTGAAAGCTTGTCAAGAGAGTCCCCGAATTAACCAAGATGATCTTAATATTCCCGAATCTGCACGTTGGGAGAGGTTAGTCTCTGAGGAAGTGCGCAGAGATCAGAATATTATAGAAGTCTACGATGAAATGATTGAAGAACTTCAGAAAGATGGAAAGCTAGCTCGCAGGGCATTCAATAGCTTCACTAATAAGTTCGATAGTGAAAGAACGTTGAAAAATACTGTAGACGATATTGAGTCTCTTGAATTTTGGGATCACTATGAAGGATATGCCGACTTTTTCGGAGACGCTTATGAATATCTCTTGGAAGAATATGCAGACAAAGCTGATGGCGCTGGCGAGTATTTTACCCCCCGTCCACTTATTCACGCAATGGTCGAGGTAGTTGATCCTGAATACACAGAAACGGTATATGATCCGGCAAGCGGGACGAATGGATTTCTTATTCAGGCATACAACCACGTCGGCGAAAAAACTGCAGGGGAGATTGGCGGGGAGAAACACCACTTCTTAGAGACACCTGAGGAAGGACCCGGATCATTTGCGGAGCAATTGACTGGTAGAGAACTAAAGAGGCAAACTTACCGATTAGGTTTAATGAACCTTATTTTACACGATATAGACCCGACTGAGATGGTTAGTCTTCAAGGAAATTCAATAACTAGACAGATAGATGAAGAGTACGATGTTGTTTTAGCTAATCCTCCGTATGGCGGAAATGGCTCAGATAAATTCCCGGGTGCTTGGGCCGAAAGTACAGCTCCTGAGACTAACTTTCTCCAATTGATTATGCGGTCATTGTCCGAGGATGGGCGAGCAGCAGTAATTGTACCAGAGGGAGTTTTATTTCGTGGAGGAGCAGAGAAATCAGTTCGAGAGAGGCTATTGGATCAGTACCACCTCGATTGTATCCTTGTACTACCTGAGAATTCGTTCCATCCCTATGCCAGTGTAGATGCAAACGTTCTGTTCTTTGAGCGGGAGTCAGAAGGAACCGAGGATGTCTGGTACTACGATCTACGTACCGATGTAGATAGTATCAAAGATTCAAATCCACTTACTGATGAACACTTTGAGAGCTTTGTTCAAACATTTCATGATGAAGAAGAAAGAGAAAATTCAGACCGCTTTTTCAGCGTGCCTGTAGAAGATATTGCTGGGAACGATTACGACCTGATTTATAAACAATATAGAGAATATGCTGAAAGTCATCACCGTCCACCGATCGAGATAGCAACAGACATCAGAGAAGAGATAGATAATATCAAGAATTCAGTTAACAACCTGATAGCCCACGATGATAACTAAGAACGAGATCCCGGAGCATTGGGAAATCATGGAAATAAAAGATGTGATAGATACTGCAAAAAATGGTGGAACCCCGAAACGCTCAAATGATGATTATTGGGGTGGCGATATAGGCTGGCTCTCTTCAGGCGAAGTTACAGGTCGAGAGATTACAGAAGCTGAGGAATCAATTACCCAATTAGCTTTAGATGATTCAAGTACAAAATTATTCCCAAAAAATTCTGTGCTAGTCGCTATGTATGGGGATGGGAAAACAAAAGGGCAAAGCTCTATCCTTAAAAAGGAAATGAGCGGGAATCAAGCAATATGTTGTCTTGTACCAAATGAGAACCTCATCACAAGTGAATACCTTTGTCATTATTTTAAATGTATCAAACCAAACCTAGTGTCCGAGGCCCGAGGAGCAGGGCAAGACAATCTGAACCAGGGTATGATAAAAAGAAAGAGTATCCCAGTGCCACCTCTAGACGAACAAAAAAATGCTGTCGAGTATATTGAATCAAGATTAGATAATCTAAATGAGTTAGACCGCCTTGTGCAAATGTTTTATTCTGATATTGAGAATTATAAAGAAAGCACATTGATACATCTGATAAGTGGAAAGGGTCTGTCTGACAAGGATACAATTCATGGGTTTCCTACAGAAGAAGACATCCCACATGATTGGGATTTAGTTGAATTGTCAAACGCAGTTAATTACCACTCAAATTTAGTAGACCCAAGTAAGTCACCCAATGAAGAATTCCGGCTTCTTGAGCTTGCGAATGTTGAAAAACATACGGGAAAAATAGTGGGCACACAATCAAAGAACGGTTCTGAAATCGGTTCTAATAAGAGGGAATTCACGTCAGATCATATACTATATTGTAAACTCCGACCATATCTTAATAAAGTCGTATGTCCCGAATTCTCAGGTATCGCATCGACTGAGCTGATGATCTTTGAGCCGAAAGATGATTTCCTCAAAGAATATGTTCACTATTACCTCTTATCGCGGCCAGTGTACGAGAGGGCAGAGTCTCTCATGACTGGGGCAAACCACCCACGTATTAGCAAAAGCTCTTTGATGGAGTTTACAATCCCGAAGCCGCCCATAAAAGAGCAGAAACAGATTGTTGAAAAATATAACACGATACGACAAGAGTATGAGAGCATACGGAGCTCAGTTGACAATATCAATAACCACTTTGAAGAATACTATCGATCGGTGTTAAGTAATGCATTTCGAGGTGAATTTTTGGATCGGTGAGAATTACCTGAGATTCGATAGACACAAACCTCTCCCCCTTCATCTTGTTTTACAAGAACGATGTCTCCATCTGACGAAGACGCGGCACGCGAAATTATCAATGATCAGCTCCATGACACCGGATGGGAGAAACTAGGAGACCATATCGCATACGACGAACTTGATAGAATTCATGGCACAGGCTACATAGAAGAGTTAGGTACTGATACAGGTCCTGCCGACTACGGATTGATTCTTGATGGAGATCTTGTTTCAATAATTGAAGCAAAACATAGTGGAGAAAACGCTGCGGGCCATTTTCAGCAAGCTGAGCGGTACGCGAGATCCGTCTCAGGTCCGTATGAGCTTGGTGACAAATATGGTGTTCCTATTGTATTTGTTTCGACGGGGAGAGAGACCCATATTTACGACTTTAGGCAGGCTGCGCTGTCCTCTCGACCGATTTTTACTGTACACACTCCTGATGGGCTTAAACGACTCATTACCAGGGATTATGAGAGTTCTCAAGAGTGGTTAGCGGACAACCCCGCTACCGAATTTGACCCCGATCTATGGGTACACCAAGCAGAATGTATTGATGCAGTTGAAGAGAACCTCCGAGAGCGAGAGCGTCGGATGCTTATTAAGATGGCCACAGGATCTGGGAAGACCCGGACTGCTCAAGCAATTACATACCGACTGCTTGAATCAGGCTTTGCGGACAACGTCTTGTTTATCCCAGACACACGCAAATTAGCTGATGACGCCTACACTTCCTTTAGTGGTTATGAGCCAACAGGTGCCGACTCACAATTCAGTGACAAATATAGAATAGTTAATTTAGAAGAAGATGAAAAAAGCCGTCTGAATAGGGGAGAGGTTGTGATCACGACCTTACAAAAGATGTACTATCTATTAGAAAGTGATGAGGTTGATTTCCATCCTGGGGATTTTGACTTAATCATTACTGATGAGTGTCATCGCTCAATATATCAGAATGAAGGATACGGTGGTGTGCTTCAGAAATTTGATGCAGTTGAGATTGGCATGACTGCAACGCCAACTCAGAGAACGATTGCGCGATTTGGCAATAATCTTGTCTACGAGTATGGGTATGAGCAGGCTGTTTCAGATGACCATATCGTTCCATTCCAAATGTATGAGTTGGAGACGCGAATAACGATGAGTGGTGTCCGAGATACCGATACTGGTGAATACTACCCACCGGATTCGTTAGGAAGTGAAGTCCTAGTCCCAGATACTCATCGCAAGGTTGGTCAGGAACTTCGAGATCGAATGGAGACAGATAACGAGCTAACACTTGTGTTCGCTCGAAACGACAACCATGCGACTCAAATTGTTCAAGATCTTCGAGAGACAGTATTCTCTGACAAGCCAGACACATATATACAAAAAATTACTTACAAGGCTGACCGGCCCAGTGACACTCTAAACAGATTTTCGGATCCCTACGACCCATCACCCGCAATTGCTGTTACTGTTCAAATGGTTAGTACCGGAGTTGACATCCGACCACTGAAAAATATTGTTCTACTTAACCCGGTGAAATCACCTGTACAATTTAACCAGATGATGGGTAGGGGTTCACGGGTTTACGATAAAAAGACACATTTCAATATCTATGATTGCGTCGGGGCTTTTGATTACTTTGAGGGAACCCCTCCGTTTGGTACCCTTGAATACGACCATCCTGCAAGTGCAGAGGGATCTACCGAAACTTCTGGGGATTCTGATTCAGAAGAAGGACCAATTATTGTTAATGTTCCTGATGAGGTTCTGAGATCAGAACCAGTCTTCCCGACAGAAACAGGTGAGCGATTGACAGCAGATGAATTCCGTAGGGCATTCAGACGTGATGTACAGTGTAAAGCACACCAGATTCTGAATGTGCTCACTAATACACCAGATATTGAGTCTGCTAATCAGGAACTTTTAGAGATTTTACAAGGTGAGTCTCAATATTATGTGCCCGTGTTCATAGAGAAAGCATATGAGCCAGTTACAGAAAACGGAGATCACCTACTGCTTGACTATGTTAATGAAGCACTGACTGGTCGTTTATCTACATTCGAACAGCGGAAAGCACATGCTCGGTCCCAACTAGAGAAACGATTCGATCTTACAGATGTCGAAAGACAGTACTTAGAGTTGATTACAGCCACTTCAGAACCTGTAAATGGCATAACTAAAAATGATTTCTACGATCCGCCCTTAAGCCAGATTGGTGGATGGAAGCGAGCAGAAGATTCGTTTGAGACCCTATCCCCAGTAGAAATGATAAACAAGCACCGTGCTGAGATGTCTAATCTTATTGGCGAGATTGAAGTAGATACCCAACCTTCAGAGGACTATAATGAGGAATCGAGCTAGGACAATTCAGGAATGTGACAATAGGGCTAATTAATTCATATGGTGCCTAAAATCGTCAATATTGTTGCCTCCGGCTCTCTCTCTCGTGAATTTGATTTAGAGACTGTCTCAAATGATTTCGGAGACATTGCAGAGTACGACCCAGAAAAATACCCGGGTATGTATATTAGGTTTGATGACAATTCTCCTCTTATAACACTATATCGGACGGGAAAATATATCGTTACTGGTTCGAGTTCGACAAAAAATGCGTACTCCATGAGAGACCGCTTCCTATCTGAACTTAATAATAAGGGTATGATTGACCAACAGAAGGATGAGTGGTTCAAAATCCAAAATATAGTCTTTACTGCGGAACTGAACCACTCAGTAGATCTCAACACACTAGCCATCACCCTCGGCTTCGAAACAACGGAATACGAACCCGAACAATTTCCCGGATTAATTTACAGACCAATCGAAACAGACGTAGTGATTCTGATATTCGCCTCGGGGAGAGTTGTACTTACAGGGAATACAGATAAAAAGATAGTCAGTGATACACTTGAAGAGTTGGTTGAAAAATTAAACAATACTTCTTCAATAGCCGAGTAAATATGCAAATACAGAACAACCATTCAAGTCGATGGGATCGTTAAAATCCTCAGCAGGTTGTCTATTCTGATCCGACTAATGTCAACATACAACCTTCAGAGCAGCTATTCATTCGAAAGTAAATCTAGATGGCTCTTTTGGAATACTCAGAGAGTTACACTTTCAGCCTGTAACTCCCCGAGATGAAGGCTCTCCTAAAGTCGCAAATTCTTCGATTTACTGAGAAGGCGATCCATCTGCCACGACGAACTGTCTCTCAATACTCGTCAAAGTTCTCTAAACACCGCTACACACTACCTCATATATCATTCTACTGGGCCTCAAAGTTGGGAGGACCGAATCACCGTGGCCTGCTTGACGAGTTGATCAAGGTGCCCCGCATCCGTCATGTTCTCGGGCTAGCCGAGCTTCCTACGCCATCAGCGCTCTGTAAAGCGTTTGACCGGCTTGATATGGTTATATGGCATATCGGCTTTGTTGAAATCCTCAGAAAATGACATATCTGAACTGAGTTCTGGTCCGTACAGGCTACTTATGTACCATTAGCCTACTATGAAAGACATCATGAATGGTGTTGGTATTCTAAAAATTGGGATTGGCGTTCTCATTGGGCTCACTTTTGCAATGATCGCAAGTCGGCTCACGGGTGTTGATATTCAGCTTCTCATTTCTGCACTTCTAATGGCTCTAATCGTTGCGGGTGTTGTTCTTTATCTACTTGGGAAATTCCCAGACAACAATTCATAAGCACCCTTCAGCGACCAGCCGTTTCATTTGATTATATGTCTGAAGAATAGGATTTCAACAGAGCCGGCATATCATATTACCTCTCCCAGTGACGCAACTTCCCACAAGCGCAGTCATTGGAGTTGATGCACCAAGGTTTGACCGTAGTCACACCTCGAAAAACTACACGAAATGAGCCTAACTCACGATTCAGCGGCTCAAGGTGACGCTATTGCTCGATAAGAAAGTGAACGCGATTCTCGACCTACAGGTGACGACAACGCGAAAATACGATAGACAGATTGCTCCATCCTTGATCAAACGCAACCCTGCGAGTATTGATATTCTGCTCCGTGACAAAGACTACGACCACCAGAAATTCAGACTATATTTGCGGTATATAGACCAAACGATCAGAAATGCAAGCTATTATTAAAATAGGCACCCCTCTATTAATTAGTGCGGTGTTGCCACAGAAAGTGGCCGCGTGCTGGTACACGCGACCGCGCTGTCTACCCGACAGCATGTCACAGAACAACCTATCCCGGGAAAAATCTCCCGGACCGACTCCCGCAGATGTACCGATTGAAGCACTCCCCACTGTTGAGCTTTCGATTGCTCAATTCGCACGTGCTGAAGAAATTGCCCAGTCGCGTAGCGACTCGTATATTCCAATCAATGGGGGACGAGTATGCGGAAATCAGAGTAGTATAGATGCCCACTTGACTGGCGTTGTGGGTGAGCTCGCATACGCGATACATTACAACGAGAGTATCGATTCAGAGATATATGAGCATGGAGACAATGGGTATGATTTTTCCCCTGGTTCTCTCACTATCGACACAAAAACGACTGCAACACATATCAACCAGCCAAGCCTAATTGTCCCTGTTGATCCACGTCCAACAGCTGACCTCTACTTCTTTCTACATCGAATTGAAGAGCGGAAAGTACGGATAATAGGATTCACAACGCTTGCAACGGTGCTTGACCAAACGCCAATTCGGAAGCCAGGAGAAGATCTGAACTTTGTGGTTCCGCAGAGCGAACTCCGACTTCCTCCTAACCTATCTGATTCCCTTGAGCCGGGGATAGGATACTACAAATAACAATAATATTTGTATCAGACAAATAAGAAATATATTCAGTAAGCAAAGATCATAGATGAGCTGAAATGGTTGTCACAGCATCTCAAAATCTCATTTTTATTGTAGTGTGTCTTGGGGCCACGCTTTGCTGGTGGCTAGTTGCGCAAAGAATAGCAATTTATCCTGTCAATAACGCCAGTAATAGAGAAGTCCTAGACGCAGATGTTGCTAGGCAAAGAACAGAGCAGTGGTCAGATGATCTCTCTAACAAACAACATTCGCATGCGAATTCTCAATCACGGCGCAGTGTGTATGATGAGACTCAATTACATGTCTCGACAGCGGAAGATCAGGATTGCTCAGGCACCCAATTAGACCACTCATCACTTGATTTTTCATGGACCACTGAGACAGGAGTATCATTTTCAGATGTCGGCGGAATGGAAGAGATTAAACAGGAGCTCCGAGTCGAGATCCTGAAGCCGATACGGAACAAAAAAGAGCAAATGAACTTGGAGTTGCCGCCTCCAATGTCGTGCTGTACGGTCTCCCAGGGACCGGAAAGACCCACCTTGCCAAATCATTAGCATCAGAGACGCGCCTACCATTTGTACAGCTAAGCGGAGCAGATATACAGTCGAAATGGATTAACGAATCCTCACAGCAAGTGAAACAACTCTTCGACGAAGGGAATGAAATTGCCACTACTCACGGTGGAGCACTCATCTTTGTCGATGAGCTCGACTCTGTACTAAAAGCACGCAATACGTCCGGGAACGCCCATGCAGAAGATGATAAGGTTGTGAACGAATTTTTGAATCATCTTGAAAATGCTAAAGAGAATGGTATCGTATTTGTCGGTGCGACCAACCGGATCGAGTGCCTTGATTCAGCCGCTATCCGTTCTGGCCGGATTGACGAGAAAATGAAAATCGGGAAACCGGACTACCAGACTCGAAGAAAAATACTAATAACTCACTTAGACGACCGGCAGCATGACATTTCGGACAATGATATCTCAAAACTGGCTGGCGAGACCGAGGGTGTTGTCGCTGCGGAACTTGAACAAACTGTGAATGGCGCTGCTAAGCAAGTGTTAGCTCGTGATGGGAAAGAAATCAGGTTTGAAGATCTCAAAGATTGTCTCAATAATATTGAGGGAGTGTGATTCCGAGAGGAGTCGATTTTAACTCGCACTGTTTGTAATCGTCTTTAGGACAATGGAGTAGCGAACTCAGAGTAGGTGATTTCCTCGTTATTTACCAAAGCAGTACGTCGGGAATGTCTCTCTTCTACAGCCAGTTGTACAATATACATCTCATTGTATATTATACAATAAAGAAGTACCTTGTGTGATTTCAAACCACAAGAGGTGAGCAAACGAATCGACCAAATATGTCCCTACATCGATTGCGTGTCGTTGTCTTCGTTGGAGGCAGAGGCCATTTGAGAGAGTATCTCTTCAGTAGAGATATCTCGGGGATGATTGTCGAGATAAGTATTAATCAACTGTTGAATCTGTATCTCTATTTCTTTGGTATTGTTTGCTGCGCTAGAATCTTCCTCAGTGGACATATCCCGACGATCGAATGGGTTGCTGACATTCTGCAGAATAGCTTTGTCTCCAATGCTCTCTCGTGCTTCCGGGCTTGGCTCCGGCGGTTGTTCCCACGGAGGGGAGATCTCCCCATCTTTTGTTCTTTTTTCTAATTCCGCTAAGAATGCAGCATTAGCTTTGGAAAGCTCCGATTCAGCTTTATTGTACTGTTGATATGTATCTGGGTAATCGACATTTCCAAGTATGTCAATGAGAGCCATTCCGGTTTGAGTTCCAACGTATTTCTGCTTACTACGACCAGTATTTGGGCGCGTGGCAATAGTATGCCAGAGTCCTAAGTGCTCTCCTTGTTTTAGTCGTTTGGAGAGGGTCGCGGAGCTCAACCCTGTTTCCTTCTCTAGTTGCGAGAAGCTAGCTCCACCGTGAAAAATGAGAAAAGCAAGCTCAATAGCCCCTTTTGTATCAAAGAAGTCAGTAAGTGATGCACTATAGTCTGGGCGATCCGGATCAGTCATATGAATTCTCTATTAATCAGCGTTTGTGTGAGTGTCCCAGCACGAAACTACGAATGAGTCTGCGGATATTTTTTGAACTCTGACGTTGGAAAGGTCGTGCGAGAATTCAACTACCACAGCCAGGGTTAGTGGTAGAGCAAATAGCAACAGACTAGAGCCTGTTGTGAGCATGTTCTTGACCGACGAGGTCAGGATTTAAAAATGAGTGGGGTGAGGGTCGAGTTCGTGTTCCGAATATATACATGAGCGAGTTTTATGCTACTGTAGTAACAAGATATCGGTGGACGAATAGTCACGATGCCACGACTACGACCGGGTGTCAAGTTCCTCCTGTTCCTAAGCTCATACCTTCCGTTATTCGCAATCTTAGCATTCCAATATCGTGGCGAAACGACCCTGCTCTACGGGTACCATGTCCCGTACGTGACGGTGGTCTTCACAGGCCTGTGCGTAATCTCGATCCCATTCCTATACCTCGTTGTCAAGGTTCAATCGACGAGTAACCCGGATTTCAAAGAGGTCAATGAGTACCGGCGACGGAACGACCAGGTGACCAGTTACCTGCTCGTGTACATTTTCGCGTTCATTGGGTTAGACCTGCTTGAACTCGATAACCTCGTCGCGTTCCTCGTCTTCTTTGGAATGGTCGCTATCATTCAAATACGGTCGTCACAACTCCATGTGAACCCGGTACTAGGAGCACTCGGATACGACATCTACCAAGTAACAACCGGCCGCGAGGTTGCGCTGGTCGTCACAGATACCACGTTAGAAGAACAGTTCGTACTTCCTGATGGAGAGAATGGGCACCCAAACACTGATCCTGATGAGCGGTACCTGAAAGTTGCAGAACTCGGGAATGGAGTTTACATAACCAGCAACAATGCCAACGGAAACTAAAGAGCATCTTGAACGGCTTCGAGAGGCACATGATCACGCGCAAACCGCCGGTGGTAGGCGAACCGTCGAATATCTCCTCGGACGCCGATACGGAGACAACGACTATGAATACGGGACGATATCACTGAGCGAGCCAACTGTCCGGAACGAGTTCACAGAAATCCTCTCAAATAATCTCACACGCCTGATCCACAGTATCATCGAGGATCAGAAACGCGTTGTCGAATTCGACATCCGGTATTCGAACCGAAATCGGACACCGATACAGTTCCTCCCGACCGGTTCGCTTCCGAACTTCGTTAAGATAGAAGATATCTGCGCTGGCGATGTGGACCTCGACACAACGACGTACAATGAGAATGAGGAGAACCTTGAGATACAGATAATCCGTGTGAAGAGCCCGAGCGGGAAATCAGTTCTCGGAATCCAAGAGTACCGGTCGGATTATAAACTTGGTTCGAACATGCGAACACGGTTGGTGAAGCGGAGTGGAACGGAACATTACGACCAATTCAGGAAGCAAGTGATTGGGATTCCGAAGCAGCTCAGAGCTGTCGTGTATGATGGGTACTTGTACAGTAGTTCTCCCAAGGCGTTAGAACGAATTTTTGACTTCGAAGACGAGTACGAACAGGAAGTTGAGACCGTGTTGGAAGGGTTCTCTGACCAGGATATTCAACTTGATATCGATTTAAATCTCAAGGCGACGTTACAAAACGATATCCGGCACCTCCGGAAATTTCACGAGATGAAAGAACTCGGAATTCACGAGAGCGCAACGCAAGATGATATTCGTCGCGTCGTCCGTGAGCGAGACTTACCGGTGAATATTGAGGACAAGAATGGGTCGATGTTGCTATCAGTAGATTCTGGTCATAATCGGTGGGACTTACTCGATCTTCTCGCAGATGACCACGTAGTCTCGGAGATGACTGATAATCCATACAATGCTGATGGGAAAGAACTCGTAGATGACTAGCGAGGTTGAGGAGCTTGGTTGGTAACTTGTGAATTGAACAGGTTTTGAGATTACTGAGATGTACTAATCCATATGCCGCTATGATACGATTCAATGAGTGATTTGCATTCAGAACATTCTACACTGTCTTCTACGGTAACTCCGATTTTAGAACCCTGTGTATTTGATATCGGGTCAATGCGTGCTTCGAAAGTGAGGCTAGACCCACATTGCATACAGGGTAGTTGTAATGTCGAATTGGCCTCAAAATCTTGAGATTTACGACTTGTGGCATAATTGGGGTCAAAAGAAGAAACCGTCCTCACGGCATGACGGTGGACTTTGTTGGACCGTCCACAGTGTGAGCAGTTGTGCCCTATAAAGACGAGGTCCATCCAATATGACGAGGTCTGCCGATGCTCTTTCGGATTGAATTTGTAAGTTACAGGGGCGAACCCGGTAACTAGTTCACCGCAGTTAGCGCAGGGATAACGTATCGGAACTTCCTCGCCTTCCCTATTTTGAATGCCATGTAGCCATGCGCTTTTGATCTCCCAGTCCTCAATCGCATCGTCCGTTTCGAATACAATTGGAATATTGAGTTCTACAGACGAGTAGTTTGTCTGTTGAAGCCAGCACACAACGTCGTTGTAACCGTGCCAATCAGGAACGGATGGTATTTGATGTACCCACCATTTAATCCATTTTCCTTCGTCTAAGTGTACGTTCTCACCCTGAAATTGGTCGTCCGATAGCCATAGAACAGAGTACCCTTCTGAAATGAACTCTTGGGTGACTGTGTCGGTGTTTTTGTCCTCGTGTTTATATTGTACTTCAACACAGAGTCCGTTCCCTAGGCCATCAGATTTCGCTTGTGGTTCAAACTCGACTAGCACATCTGTTCGACGTGCGCCAACAGTGCCTTCTAATGTTATTTTTGCACTTGGGTACCGGTCCTTTAGTTTCGAGTACGCGATCGACTTCCATTTGAGATGAGTATCGGACTCACCAGGACATTCGGACCTGTCTGTGTGCCTAAAATGGCGAGATATGTATGTCCCTTGTCGTCGGTGAGATGAAACAACAGACAATTCTCCACTACAGACTGGGCAGAGAATAGATGCATCGTCCGGTGCTAATGGCGGGATGACTTTCTCACCTTCTAAAACACCGACATGTGGCATGGGATCAACTAACATTCGTTCTTTGAGTTGAACACGAATAAATCATTGCGAACTGCTCTGAGAAAGTAAGCTTTAAACTAAAGTTAAATTTTTTACAAAGTAATATTTATCAGAAACTATATATTTATCTGGCCATTATTGGAACATGCAATGATAACATCACGAGATATTCAAAGGTTCCTCGGCGAGGGAATTTTTGATTTCGAACGTATTCGACCAACGGGCTCGCAGCATTCTCTTGTAGGTGGTTTCGATGGCAAGTAGCGAGAGGCAAAGTGTACACGTTGAGTTGCCGTTGGAAACTCATCAAGCATTGAAAGACGCTGATCAGAAGATGTGGGAGATCATAGATCAGGCAGTCAAGATTCATCTTGCAGTTGAGACTGATACGCTAGCTGCGCTACACAGGCAGAAAGAGAAATATGAAACTCAAATTGAACAGCATGATGACGATATTAAGGAACTTGAGTCAAGTCGAAGTGAACTTATAGATTGTAAAAAGCGTATAGAAGAACAGATAGAAGAACTGCGGCAAGAGTATGATGATTACGAAGAAATAATACGGAAAGTAGTTTCTGCTCTAGAAGAAAGTAAGAGTCTCAAAATAGAATCCCAGCGAAAGCACTTGGAAACCGCGGCAGAAATCCAAAATAACGGAGTCATCACTGAAGACGCAATTGATGAAGTGTGTAGTGACGTTCGTGATTATGTACGGAATTCTACGTCGAACATAGCGGAACATCGGTTGGTCCGAGGTACGAACGCGAACGTCGCCGAGAATTATAGCGACCAGCAGGGTCCTGAACTACGATCGATTCATGGAGGTGACAATGACTCAGAATAATGGGGAGAGGCCAGGAGCCGATGGCCATTCTGATCCTCATGAAGAGAAGAGAGCGGGAATTCCTGCAAAAGTCTGGCAAGAGTGGCTACAAGAAAGCCACCAAGCGGAACTAAGAGATCTTGAAGAGCGATTGCCAGACGAGACATTCATCCCACTATCTGTTTCAAGTTTGAGAGAGTCGTGTGGACCAGATGTCTGCTATGATGTTATTCATCATCCCAACAAATTCGAGTGTGGGACCGAGGTGATTGCTAGTATTAAGATGGTTGTAGCTGAACTGGTAGAAGCAACTGTAGATGAGCAAGAAATTAGAATACGATGGCATGATATTCCTGATCGAAGACTGGTTGGACAATATGATGCCAGAGACACGGAGAGGCTCATTTCGATTGAGGGACAGATTGACTTAGCGAGTGGAGTAGAGCCAGTCGTATCTGTGGCTAGTTTTAGATGTGGGCGTTGTGGTACGGTTAATTCTATTTCCCAAGCTATGACTTCAGATGATCTTCAGGAACCGAGTGAATGCGTGGGATGCGAGCGACAGGGCCCATTTCGGCTAGACAAACAGAAGTCCGAGTTCGTAGATCGCCAGGTTATCCGGATTCAAACGCCCCCAGAATGTGTTCAAAATGGAATTGAGAATCTCCACGTTTCCGTAACAGGTGAACTTGCCGGAGAGCACACGGGCGACCTCGGCGAATCGGCAGTGGTCTCCGGATATCTAACAACGAAAGATACCGGAAACTGGGAACGACCATACCTGCTCCAAGGTAATGACGTTGAGTTGATCGATGAAATTAATGTGGATATAGAACAGTATGCTGAAGAAATAGATGAACTCGAATCGAGACAGGATCCGGTCCCAGAAATAGTAGATGAGCGGATGCTTCCGGAGATGTATGCTCCTGAAAGTTCGAAGCTTCGTATGCTGCAGCTTGCAGTATTGTTACAGGCGTGTAGCCCCCCACGGTTGGACGGGACTAAGCGAGGAGATATCCATGTAATTGCCTGTGGCGACCCAAGTACGGGGAAATCTGCTGTTGCTGAGTTGGCTGATGAGATTGTTCCAAGGTCAGAAATGGTCTCAACACGCGTGACCGGAGTAGGCTTAACTGCTGCCGGTGTACACGACGAGTTGACTGGGTGGACGATCAAATCCGGAGGTATTGTCCGCGCGAATAATGGAATGCTAATAATTGATGAGTTGGATAAAATTAAAAACAGTTATATTGATGATCTCCACTCCCCGATGGAAGCCCAGCGTGTATCTGCTGCTGTCGCAGATCAGAGCGTAACGTTACCTGCGGAGACGAGCGTCCTAGCAACTGCGAACCCGAAGTTCGGTCGATTTGACGAATACGAGCCGATTGGGGAGCAAATTGAGTTTCCTACCTCACTATTATCTCGGTTTGACCTGATTATTATACTGACCGATCAGGTGGATAAGACGCGTGATGAAAAGTTAGCTGAGGCAGTTACTGAAGGATATCAAACAGCGATTGACAAGGAACGAGGTGATAGCAACGGGGTTAACGCTGAGAATAATGTCGAGTTTCTTCGTGCGTGGATTGCTTCAGCCCAAGACTATATGCCAAAACTTTCTGAGGAATCAGCCGCACAGCTTCGAGACTTCTTCACTAATCTGCGACAAAAAGGAGAGGATGAAGACTCTCCTGTACCCGTAACTGTACGGCAGTTAGAGGGATTGAATCGGTTGGCGATCGCAAGTGCCCGAGCTCGCCATTCAGAAGTGGTCACTGAGATAGATGTGAATCGGGCAATTGAGCTGGTTAGATTAGCGTTACAAGATGTGGGTATTGACCCAGAAACGGGAGAGTTTGATGTAGATATCGTAGAAACAGGTAGTTCAAAATCCCAGCGGGATCGTGCTAAATCTATCAAATCGATTATCGATGATTTGTGTGATGAATATGAGAATGGAGCACCCTGTGATGAAATCATAGAAAGGGCATCGGACGTTGGGTTCGAGGAGACGAAAATCGAAGATGAGATTGTGAAGCTGAGGAATAGAGGAGAGATATATGAACCGTGTGACCAATGCTTCCGCACGGGGTAAGGAATTCATGGCCTAGAATTTTGTAGCTGCTGCTTTGGACATGAGTACCCATAACAGGATGCTCATCACTATGTCGGAGTCTATATCTTGACAAAATACACGGAGTGGCGTCCACATAATACATAGATTTAAAAGATAGATGCAGAAACATTCGTATGGCAGACACAACACCTTACGAGCGAGCAAAAAAATACGGACTCACATCACCAGAAGTCAAGGTCCTGTTTAAGGTCGCTGCCTGGTTTAATGGACTAGTACTACAAAACCATGGCAGTCGCTGTTCAATCGCTACAGATTACGAGCCAACACTTCGGCAATTGTGTGGCGATCACTGGGAGTCAAGCTGGGAAGAAGCACACGAAAAACTCATAGATAGAGGACTGTTCAAAACCGAAAAGCGCGAAGAAGACATTTATATCGCCGGACGACGCTGTCACTGGGTTCCAACAAAGAACTGTATGAAAATTATTGAAGACATCTTTTTTGATCAAGACCGGATCTATCCTAAATGGGTACTTGATGAGCACACAAGACCACCGACCTTCCGTGATGGAACTGAGTTGTTAGAGCATCGAAAGGGAGTGCTTGCCTCAAAACATCTTTTTGGAAGTCTTGAGCGAGTTAATGGAGTAGACACTTACCCCAGAGTCAATCTACCTCAAAGGCCTGACCTCCGATTATGGAGGCACAGTGATCAATTAGCGCGCGTCGAAGTTCTCACGAATCACAGAAACACGGAATCATGGAGAGAAAAGTTTCGAAAGTGGCGTGGAGAAACTGCAGGTCCGACAGTCTGGGTATATGAGAATAGGAAAAATATGGTTCGGTTTTGGAACCATCTTATCGATCATAATATAATCGACCTTGACGGTGGTCGGTTCGGTGGGAGAGCTAACAACTGGTCTCCTCACAGGGTAAATGCACGCCTCCGAAGGAGTCGGAAAGGACCAATGGACTACTCTTCTCATGACACTGTATGGACTATCGCAGGCGTCCTTGACGGCCATCGTTTTGATGCGTTCGAACTATTCCAAGAAAATAACATCATTCTTCAATCATAAATTGAACGGCCCCTAAATGGGGCACCCTACCCACTATACCACACATATAATATGGAGTATACACCCCGTAAATATTGATTGTCAGAATACACTAATTCGGTGTGTACGACAGGGGTGTGTATGTGTACGGGAGGGTTTCTTGATCTGTGTACGAAGACGTTGACAAAAAGAACAGGTAGATCTCCATTATGTAATAATTTGTAACTATTTGCCGAGTAGATTGGTCGTGCTCTCAGCCGGTGTTTTCTCCTGACATCATGGTTAATTAGCCATTGGACTCGACCCCTCTTCCTGACAAATCACAGGTTTCTGAGAACCAAGTTGCTCAGAATTTAACTAATCCGGCACATCATACTGTTAAGTATTTTTTATGAGACATTTTTCATATATTGACGAAATCACTCGCTCACACCTCGTTGATAATCCTCACGGATTTGCTCGTCGTCATCCTCGACATACTGCATAGTTTGCTCAATCCTGGCGTGTCCCGCGAGCCGCTGTACTTGGTGAATATCTAATTCGTCAATGTCGTTGACCCAATGAGTAATCGCGCTTCTCCGGATCCGGTGTGACGTAACAAACCATTCTTTGACTTCTTCGTCTGCTGATGGATTCACTGGGCGTAGAGGTCGTTGTACGCCTGCGTCTTTCGCGGCTTGTTTAATTATATCACTGATGTGTGTGGGTTTCATTTCGTCGCTATGGGTGGTAACCAGCACTCGCCCTTCGCTCGGCTCTGCAGCTGCACTGAACGCGTGACGCACACGTTCGCACCATCTTTTCAACTGAAATCGAAATGCCTCAGGGAAGTACACTTTCCGGTTGATTATACTGCCGTGCTCCTTGACATCGAGTTTTGCACTACGAATATCTATGCTACACTCATCCCACTCAATCCCGCTGATACGCATCCGTGAGAGTTCGTCGCTCCTACAACCCGTGTACCATGCTAGTCTGATTACAATCTCGTTTCTGAGCTTTGTTTCAGGTGTTTTACCAGGTACGTGCTCGAATAGCTCCTTGATTTCCTCGGGTGGGAGTGCGAGGACATCACCATCTGTTTCGCGGACATCGTCTGGGGTTTGTACTGCATCTGTGTGTTGTACTCGGTATTCGGCTACATTCTCGTAAATGGAGTATGTCTCTTTGAGATCAATCACATCCGAATCCTTGCACGGGTGACCGTTGACAAGTTCGAGGCGATCGTGTAACTGGTCGTTTGATATGATTGAGTAGAATGACTGTATAGATCGATAGTAACTGCCGAGGGTCGTGTCCGCTAGAGTGTTGTTATTGGCTTGGATGTACCCTCTCACATCACTTGTTTCGGCTTTGAGCGGGTCGATTTCGTACTTTTCGCAGAATGCGAGCCAGTACCTTACTTCACGTCTTCGCGTTGTTATCGTTGAATCTGAAGTCCTCGATTTTTGTTGTTTCAAACTCCGCAGGTATAGGCCGAGTAATTCTTCATGCTCACTGGTGATCGTCTTGTCATTTGGGGTCGAGTACTGGCCTTTTTCGTTTCTCATCAGAATTGCACCCAGTGTCGGACCCCATCGTACATGATACTGTGGACATGCTCAGTCGTGTCTCGTTCCAAAAACAGCAGTGCATGCCGTACTCGGTGTTCAGGCTCACTAATTTCGGTCGATAAGCGTTGTGCACTCCCTTCGATACGGATGTCCTTGACATGACGGGAGTCCATGAGCGCCTCGATCGTCTCTTCGGGTGATTCGGTCCCTGGTAGTGATTCGACCGCATCTCGCGGGAAATCCTCCGGGTAATGCGGTAATCGGGAAAGAAGCTTCTCAGCAAGGTCTTCGAATGATTCCACAGAGTTTTGTTCGTCCCCTGCAGCTGCGAGTGTGTCAATTTTGCGATTGACGGCACTGACAGTTGATCGTAACTCACCGAGTTGGTCTTCAATTCCGGATGTGTCGATATCGACATCGCTCCCGCCTGTTTCCCCGAGTTCGTCTATAGCTTTGACGTGGACGTACTCATCGCGGATTTCACGGTCTACCGCGCGTTGGATCAAAGATGAGAGTGTCTGGCCGTCTTCGAGCGCGTCTCGCCACTCCTGTTTCTTTGTAGGAGTGACTCTGGCGTTCAGTTTAACTTTGTTTCGAGAAGTGTCGTCGTCGGGCATGTGCCCGACTACGGCAACTCAGTTAATAAAGAGTGGGTCCCCAATGGGGTCACTCATTTCCAAACATCTGGCGCATCATCGGATGCATCTCCATCAGCTGTTCTTCGGCGATCTCCTCGTACAGCTTGTACGTGATAGAGACCGCAAGCAGCAGGCCGGTGCCAGAGACCTGACCGATGGT
>LKMJ01001747.1_pt1 | contig 19477 bp, 19 predicted proteins | sample 643391 | NCBI WGS metagenome assembly LKMJ01 (sample SAMN04112250, study PRJNA286221) | soda lake metagenome | biome: soda lake; feature: Kulunda Steppe; material: water; isolation source: sample PL-Br10 brine of Picturesque Lake | place: Russia: Kulunda steppe | collected 2010-07 | reverse complement strand
TCGTGTTACCCGCAAGTACGAAAACCCGCCTGGGCGTCGTACTCGGAACTGGTATCGCGAGTGCAGGTGTGGCGCTGTTCTGGCAGGTTTATCCGGGACGGTGGACGCGGACGGCAGACCCGCTCGCGTTCGAGACGATGATGCTGTACGGTCTTGGCTGTGCTATCGCCCTCTGGTTCGTCTTCAGTGCAATTACATCGTTCCAGCTTCGGAACAATCCACAGGGAACAGTCCGCCTCGAACTCGTTCGGCAGGGCGAGACCAAAACGGTCGAAGTGAGCAACGAGCAGTACCGTAAGCTGGTGAACGACGGCGGAGATACGAAACAGGTCATCAGGGAGATCGAACAGAACTGAGTCCGATTTTGGCGACACGTCTCCGTCGACTTTTTGCTACGTCGTCTCTAACAGGGGACCAATGGAACAGCTTCACGCGCGCTATCCGTTTCATCAATCTGCGCGGGAAGCGGTTGAAACCGCGGATATAGACCTGGCTGAGATTGTTCGCACAGATGATGTCGTCGTCGAGCGCGCGCTCGGCCGTATCGAAGGAGCGCTCGAAGACGGCGTCGTCGGGGAGCCCCACCGCAGAACACGCGTCGAACTCCTCTCGTATCCCGTTGCCAGAGTTATCGTTTCGGTGGTCGACGAACACGTGCTGACCCGCAAATACGCCAGCGCAGAGGCCAGGACAGCTCACGAGCGCTTCGAGTACGACCTCAATCGCTCGATCGAGTTCAAAAGCACCAACCAGCCAACGCTCACGCTGGAGTCACTCCTGTCGGAGTTCGGCATCGCTGATGCAGTGACCAACGTTTCTCAGGGCAACGTTATCGACGTCGGGACCTATCTCGACCTCGCTGCGGACAAACGGGGCGAAGAGTGGCGGCTTGTGAACAGGGAGCTGGACGACGGTGAAGTCCACCTGACGGATTCGGAGCTGCTCTTGCTGGTGAGACAGGCGGTCGAACAGCGTGTCGCCGACGGACTCCCTCTTGCCGTGCCGGAGGCTATCGCCGACGAACTGACCGAGGAGTGTGAACAGGTCGCTGCAGCACTCGCAGAGCTCGATCTGATGCGCGATATCGACACTGTCGTCCCGGAGCTGTTCCCGCCCTGTATGCGGTATCTCCTCGACCAGGTGCAGAAAGGCGAACATCTGGCACACCACTCCCGGTTCGCCATCGCCTCGTTTCTGACGAGTATCGGCATGACGACAGACGAGATCGTCGACCTGTTCGAGGTTAATCCCGGCTTCGGAGAGGAGGCAACCCGGTACCAGGTCGACCACATTCGCGGTGACACGAGTCCAACCGAGTACTCGACGCCCTCGTGTGCGACGATGCAATCCTACGGCGACTGCGTCAACATGGACGACCTCTGTGAGAAGATTGCCCACCCCATGGCGTACTACGAGGCGAAACTCGATGACGCTGACGAAGACGAGCTAGTCGACTGGCGAGAGAGTCAACAGTCCGACGCGTGATTGATACGCTGTCGGTCCCGACTACTCCTCTTCGAAATCGTAGCGTTCGATGAAATAGCCAAGGAGTGGCAGGAGGACGATGTACGCGACGATCAGACCGAGAACGAGCAGGCCACCATCAGGTGAGAGTGCCTGCTGTGTTTCACCCTCGGCAGTTCCCTGGAAGGTGCCCTCGAAAGAGCCGTCATCGTCGACAGTGCCGTTCATCTCACCGGTGACGTTCCCGTCGATTGCTCCGACAATTGTTCCGTCTAACTCGCCGGTGAAGACGCCGTCGTCGACACTGCCTTCTACCGGTCCGTCCAGTGTCGCGATGATATCGTTTTCGAACTCGCCGACGAACCCGCTGGAGACAGTGCCGTCAGCTTCGATTTCGAAATCGTCGTCGAACTCGCCATTGAGCGTCCCGTCGAGTTGTCCTTCGTCGTCATCGGGACCGATGACGACAGTCGATCCGTATGCGCCAGTTATCGCGATCAGGCCGCTGATAAAAATCGCAACAGCTACGACTGATACGACCACCTGCACGACCGTCTTCCGGTCGACGTCCATGCTCGCGGATTTCACAGGAACAGGCAAAAGGGCTTCGAAGCGTCCCGTGCTTTCTCACCGGGCGTCCCTGGCCACGACTGAAAGGACACCGCCGACTGCACCGAAGACTGCGGGATAGAGAATTCCGGCCAGTAAGACACCCGTCGGGCGGTTTGGACCCATCGCGTTTGCAACTTCGAACACGAACGTCCCGCCGAGTGCCAGGACCACGCCACCGAACGCGAGTGATGCCCCGACTTTGGCCCCCGTCAGTACATCTTCTACGTCGAGCATTCGCGATAACAGGAATCCTGCCGCGATGAAGGCGACGACGGGAATCGCGTGATAGACGGCGCTGGGTACCACGAGTGCGCCGGATTCGATCTCTTCGAGTCCCTGGCCGGTCACGTAGTTGATCGAGGACTGCTCGATAGCATCACCGGCAGTGAAGGCTCGCGGTTCGATACTCACGAACTGCGCGTTGTAGTATATCCACCCTGCGCCCTCTATCACGTCCCCGATAAACCGCCTACCCTCGAAAATAACGACCAGTACCAGTGTGGCGAGATAGCCCGCGACGTACGCCGCGGCACCGTATATCGAGCCATCGACAACTGGTATTTCATCTGGCCCAGAACCCGTCTCATCACTCATTGACTGACCAAACGGACTCGAGCACAAAGTATCGACGGTCTCGCAACGAAGGCCACCTCGTCACATCACCCAGTTACTGGAGGATTCCCTGTTCAGCGGAGCATCTCGATACCGTCTTCGACCGACAGGTCTCCGCGTTCGATAGCTTCGAGCACGCGGCGTTTGGATTTGGTTTCATCCGATTCCTCGCCGTCGTCGCCGCTGCCGATGTCGTCGAGCGTCGTTTTCTCGGAGTGGCCGGTCAGTTCCTCGAAATCAGTCCCGTCAGCGAGTGCTTTCTCTTTTTTCACCCTGTAGTTACCCCCGTCGGTCTGGTGGAGGTCGTCCGGATGGAAGAAATACCAGTCCTCGCGGTCGAAGCGGACGCCGATTCTGGGTTTCGCACCGAAATTCCGCGAGAAGTAGACGAGCGCGTACACCTCCTCGCCGTCCAGATAAATCGGATCACCTGAGGAAGACTTAGCTTCGATGGCGTAGAAGTCGTCGCCGTCACCTGCGAGCACGTCGGGTAGCTCACGGGTCGTCGCACTGCCGCTTGCTGGTGCGCGCATGACCGCGAACCCCGCGTCGTCGAGCAGGTTCACGAGTTCGCGTTCCCGACGGTCGCCTTTGGCATTCGACATTGGTTGTACTGTAACCGGGGCGCATATAAAAAGCAACTATTGGGACGACGTAGCCGGTCATGTCATCCCGTCGAATGCACAACAACCCTGAATTTATGGGTACTCATACCGGAGGCTGAAACATGTGGTTCGATGAGGGTGCCGTCGAGACCATCATCGAAATAACGCCGACCTGGGTCGCCATCAGCTTGTTATTTATCGGCTATCTCGGGAGTATCTACTTCGTGGCTCCAGCAGTCACTGTCGCCTACTTCAGGGGGAGTTCCTGGAGGACTGCTACCTGGCCGGGGATACTCCTCGGCGCGTACGGGCTGTTCGTGGCGCTCAAAGCAATTTTCTTCGTTGAACGACCGCCAATCGAACCGCCGATCACTGCCGAAACGTCCCCGCTGTTGCTCAGGCCTGTTTTCGACATCGCTGTCGATTTCGACACTGGTGCCTTTCCGAGTGGGCATGCACTGGCTGCAACCGTTCTGTGGGGTCTCATCGTGCTCGATGTAGATATCCGCCGCCTCTGGGAACGACTCCTCCTCGGGGCATCTATCGTCATCCTGGTCAGCGCATCCCGGGTTATACTCGGCCTCCACTACATCGCTGACGTGGTCGGCGGCGTTCTCCTCGGCATTCTCCTTTTAGCCGTGATGGTCGTCGTCAGGCGAATGGCATCGAATCCGGCTAACGCGACGCTTGCAGTCGGTTCCTTGCCCGTCCTTGCCGGATTCCCAGCAGGTGAAATACTCGAGGCCAGCGCGTTACTCGCGGTTCTCGTCGGCGTCTTCCTGGTCAACCAATACACAGGAATCATTCCCGAGGAACGACAGGTGGGGCCTGAAGCGACAGAAACGGACACACAGTCCCCGAGACGTCGGGATGTAGAGCCCGAGTGACAGGCTCAGAGCGACTGCTGTGAGTGTTTTCAGCATCCCCGAAATATCGGTTGGTGCGAGCCGCGATCAACTCTGGGTTCGCCCGACGGTAACGAGTTACAGCAGTCGCTATCAGGCTGGGTTACCATCACCCGGTGCCCCAGTATCGCGCAACTCAATCGTCGACCCGTGCTCTGGCCTCAATTTCGACCAGCATCTCCGGGTCGACAAGTCCCTCGACCTCTACCATCGTCGACGCCGGTCGAGCAGTTTCGAACGCCTCTGCGTGGGCCCGTCCTATCTCCTCCCAGTCGTCGATATCGACGACGTACATCCGCGTCCTGACCACGTCTTCCAGTGACGCTCCGGCCTCCGTAAGCGCATCTGCAATGTTTTCGAGTACCTGTTTCGTCTGTCTATAGGGGTTCCCCTTGCCGACGATTGTGCCATCCTCGTCAGTTGCTGTCGTCCCGGAGACGAGAATTTCGTCGTCGACACGGACCGCTCGTGAGTATCCAACCGCCTCTTCCCAATCCGTTCCGGAGGTGATGTGTGCTTTTTCCATACCACCAGATGAGTCAGCACCGCCAAAAACGTTGGAGTTCTCCCCGGAGCTCACTCCTCGGAATCACGAACGCCGTATCGCTTCGCGACTGCATACGAGACGCCGCCGATTCCGGCAACTGCTCCGGCAACACCGAATCCCGGGCCGTCGTCGTCGGCGTTCTCGTGCTCTACTACCACGGGCGTCGGCGTTGGTGTTGCCGTCGGATTCCGAGTGTCTTCGGGAGTCGGGCTCGGCGTTGGTGTCCCATTCGGTACCGGGGTCGGTGTTGGCGTCTCTTCCGGACCGACGAGATCCTCCGGTCGTTCGGTAAGACCGGGTGCATCCTCCTGGGTCCCGGCCCTGTCCGGGAACACGTAGAGCCCCGCCGTCGTCTCGTTGGGCACGTCGAACGTCTGTCCGAGATTCGTGGAACTCCCGACGAACGTCTCCCCAGGAACTGCGCTCTGGGCCGTCCAGAAACTCGCCTCCCGAGGGTTTCGCCACCAGGCTATCTCCTCCGGGCTCTCGGGGTCGCTGATGTCGTGAATCTTCACGCCGCCGTAGTACCACGAACTGTACATGCGGTCGCCGACGATATCGCAGTTGTGCGCGGTGGTGAACCAGCCTTCCTGCGTGTTGTCGAACGACTCCGGTGCTTCGACGTGCGCGAGGTGCTCGGGCGACTCTTTATCACTGATATCCCAGAGGTCCACCCCGCCGGGACCTCCGAGAATCTCGTCTGGATCGTCCGGGTCTCTGGTCGCCCAGGTCTCCTTGCCGACCAGGAGAATGCTCGCGTCTTCGTTGACCTGGGCGTAGTGGGCGTTCCCCGGCGGAATGAACGCCTCTACCTGGGCTTCCTGGATGGAGAACTCAAGTAAGTCTTCGAGCGTGTAATCACCGACCCGTGAGAGCAAGTCGGGGTCAGTCGGATCCGAGACGTCGACGATCCACGTGCCAGCGTTCCAGTAGGGAAGGTATGCGATTTCGTCCTGGACGTACACGTCGTGGAGTACACGGCCCGGTAGCGGCGTTTCCCCCCACTCTGGTTCGGCGTCGAGAAGCGACCAGCGTGCGATTTCCTCCGGCTCATCGCCCTCGACGTCCACCATGACGAGTGGGTTCTCCGGAAGACTACTTCCCGTGAGATAGACCACACCATCGTCGAAAAATGAGTTGTGGATGTAGAAATCGGTGCCGTGCCAGGCCACCTGTTCGGGGTCCGACGGGTCGCTGATGTCGAACAGCGCCAGCCCCTGGGCAGTCCCTGGGGCTGGCTGTGCCGGGCCAACAACGGCGAGCCTGTCCTCCCAGGGCCAGACGTCCCAGATGACTTCGATATCCTGCTCACCACCGGTCTCGATATCACGACGCTCCGCGATGACAGTCGGGTCCTCGGGATCGGAGATATCGACGGCGGCGAACCCGTCTCCTGCTGCGACGTAGGCGACCTCACCGTCGTGGTGGACCGCTGCATCGCGTGCGCCAGGGACCGCAGCAACCCCATGTGGTTCGTACCCTTCCTGGGTTCCGGTTGTCCCGAAGGCGGTTGTCGTTCCGAGGAGAGACAGACCGATTCCTCCCCCGACACTTCCCAGAAATCGACGACGGTTCATGTCCGTTCCTTTGGAGCGCGAGAAATATAACTGACGGAAGATTTCTGTCGGGGAAACAGGAGCAGTAATCAAATTCAGAGACGACCGAACATCCAGAGAACAAGTGTAAACAATCCGCCCGAGCTGACTTTCTCAGCCCTCCGAAATACGCTCGAACCCAGTTATTTCGAATCGTGCGCCGCCGGTTTCGCTCTCCACGATACTGATTTCCCAGTCGTGTGCATCGACGATCTCTTTCACGATAGCGAGACCGAACCCGGTCCCATCTTTAGACGTCGTGTGGCCGGTTTCGAACGCAGACTCGCGCTCGTCCGGTGGGATGCCTGGGCCGTCATCGGCGACGAATATCGTACCGTCTGTCGCCCCGACGCGAATGGTGACGTCCGAGCCACCGTGGTCGATAGCGTTTCTGAACAGGTTCTCGAACAGTTGCCTGACACGGGACGGGTCACCCGAGAACGTGACGTCGTTTTCACACTGAAGAGTCGCGCCGTCCTGATCGACCATTTCCCAGCAGTTCTCGACGATTTCGGGGAGCTGAATCGGCTGGGTGTCCGTGACCATCTGGCCCTGTTTGGCGAGTTGCAGCGTCTCGCGGATCAACGTCTCCATCCTGTCGAGCGCGTCACCGATGTGATAGACGGAGGGGTCGTCGTGCTGGTCCTGGACGATTTCGAGATGTCCCATCGCCACGTTGAGGGGGTTTCGCAGGTCGTGGGAGACGATGTTCGCGAACTCTTCGAGACGCTCGTTTTGCCGCCTGAGTTCCCGTTCGTTCTCCTTTCGGTCGGTGATATCGTGAAACACGAGGACGACACCTGAGAAATCCGTTTCTGCGGGCAGCAGGGAGGTGTGAACCTCGAGTTCCCGGGTTACGTTGGGCTCGGGTTCGATAGTGGTCTCGACGACGTTTTTCCCCTCGCCGGAGCCAGATCTGAGCTCACGAACAACAGATTCAGCGAGCTCGGTCTCCTCAGGCGTTATGACCCCCTCGGACTGTAACCTGGTGAATGGTTCCCCGAGGAGTTCGTCCACGCTGAACCCGAGAACATCCGCGCCTTGAGCGTTTATATTTCCGATGTTCCAGTTCCTGTCGACGGTCAGGACACCCATCGGGATCGTTTTGACAATCGTCTCGTATCGCTCTAGTTCACGTTCACGGTGTTTGCGCTCCGTGATATCGGAGTACACCGCAAACCCGTCGATCTCTCCCCGAGCACTCACAGGAATCGACCGGAGATTGAAGATCCGTGTGCCGTCAGCGGTCGACCGCCTCACCACCCGGTCTACCATATCACCTGAATCGACCTGATCGTCGATCTCCGCTGACTCGGGCTGGTGTCCCTCTGGGACGATCAACTCGTTTACAGATTCCTCCCGTATCTCTGCCTCACTCAGCCCGAACACCTCCTCGAACGCATCGTTTACTATCTTGAACACCGTAACGCCGTCCGTGAAACCGTAGGCGATTGTCGGCTCCGGAAAGTTCGAGAACAGGTCCGAGAACCGCTCTCGCTCGCGCTCGAGTGCTTTCCCCTGTGTTGCATTGTCCCCGGGCGAACTGGTTGCAGTGTCCGTGCTTTCGACTAACCTCTCGATACGCTCTCCAAGTACACTCTCCACACCCGGGACGTTTGGAACGTAGTCTGCGTTCGCAGCCGCGAATGCCTCACTTGCAAGCTCCGGCGATTTTCCTTCCGGGAAAAGGATGAACGGAACTGACTGGCTAAAATCGCGTACCCGACTGAGAAGATCCAGTCCGTCGCCGTCCTCCAAATCGAACGCGGCAATGACGCAGTCAATCGAACCAGTACGAACTGCCGTCATCCCATCCTCGACGGTCGTAGCGACCGAAACAGACGTCTCCAGACCTATTTGTTCGAGGATAGTTCTGGTCTCCGCTCTTCGGTCCTCGTCGGAATCGACCAGTAACAGCCGGACGACTCGACCCATTGGCCGACAGTCCGTAGCACACTTACATAATGTTTCGGGAGTATTTCCGAGATGAATACCAGATTGTTTTCACCTCCACAGCGGTCAGATTCTTGTGACGGCTACTCAGACCAGTAGAATTTCGGAGAGAGAATCATGTACGCGAGCGCTGCGACCAGAAGAGCGCGGGGAAACACGCGGTTGAACGCAGTCGGCGCGACAATTGCTCCCATCTGGACGACACCCATGACGAGCGCGTCACGCGCGGCGAGTTTTGGGTACGGCACCGGGGCGACCATCAGGACCGAGAGAACAACTGTCGCGCCGAGCAACACTGGAACGGAGACGAGCCCACTCAGGTACGCAGCAGCGAGAATCGATGCACCGAGAGTGTTCTGAATGCCCGGCCGCTTCTCGTCTTCATCGACGTAGACAGTGTAAAGAGCCGTGCGAACCAGTGAGAAGACGACGAACACTGATGCCGCGCCGACGGCGACGGCAAACAGCTCCGGATCGTCTGTCAGCGAGCCCCACTCGTCCTGTGCCACGACGAATACGAACAGCCCGGTCGCAGTACCGAACGAGACGATATCAGCCATCGAGTCCAGGTACGGTCCGACTGGAGTTCCGCCCCGCCATCGCGCGATGATCCCGTCCAAGCCGTCTGCAACTGCGGCGAGCAGTATGAGCTGGGCGACGAGAACTGGTCGACCGAGGACCGCGGCTGCCATTGCGATGACACCCACAACTGCGTTCAGGAGGGTCATCACGTCGGCCACACCGAGGCGGTCGGACACCCGAAGCGACATACACGACTCGTTGGGAAGCGCACACAAATAGATGCGGATTCACGACGGGATACACCGCCAGTAGCCATCCCGTTTGTCGATACTGTACGCCGCCTCTCTGAGGAGCGACTCCATCTCAGTTTGCGGATCGCCAGCCAGCCCGTCACAGTGAGTTTCGATGTACAGCGTCGGCCTACTCTCGCGTAGCGTTTCGCGTCCCCCAGCCAACACCTGCGGTCCAGCCCCCTCGACGTCTATTTTGATTACCTCCGGTGCTGGCTTTTCCTGCGTTACTACATCGAGCGTCGAAACCGGGACGCGTACCGTCTCGGCTATCTCCGCCTCCCACCGTGTGGCACTTTCACGGTCGAATCCCGATAGCTCGGGATACGTCGAGAGATAGAACGTCTCTTCACCAGTTTCCGCCCCGAGGCCAGCCTGTGTGACGGTAATCCGGTCACCAAACTCGTTCACTTCGACGTTCGCGCCTAGCTGGGGGAGTACTGCTGGTGAAGGTTCGAACGCAACAACCTTTCTTTCGGGATGTCCGTCAGCCAGTGACAGGGCGTAGATGCCGACGTTCGCGCCCACGTCGTAAATGACCGCATCGCTGTCACACTCCGCCGCCATCGCTGCCAGCATCTCGTCGTCGCCGTGGCGGTTGAGAAGTTCGTAACACCTGACTGTACCAGCATGTGTTCGGTTCCGTCTTGCGAACAGACGGGTCCGGTAGTTCAGTGACACCAGCCGAAAGTACGACCGGTATCCAATCTCGCGGGCGAGTGACCGTATCCGTCTACTCACGGGTCTTCGCTTTGAATTCATTCCGAACGCTCATAAGCGCAACAGTATCTGGGCTCCACGGGCGAAAAACTAACACGACGGGGAGAGTCACCTCCGTCCATGGTTACAGTCCTCTCCGAAGCTGAGGTCGGCGAGATACTCGAACTGGATGAGCTTCTCGGTGTCGTCGAGGGAGCACTCAGCAAACAGGCGGCGGGCGAGGTAGAACGGCCCGAGCGCCCGCACTTTCCTGTTGGCACTGGTCTCGACAGCCAGAAGTCGCTGGGAACTGGGCTCGCAATGCCGGCCTACATCCACGGCGAGCCGTGCTTTGCGACGAAACTCGTCAGTGTCAACGAGGGCAACGCCTCGCGAGGATTGCCGACGATTCACGCCCAGATAACGCTCACAGATGCCAGAACTGGCGTGCCAGAAGCGTTCATGGGCGGGGCGACGATCACGAACGCACGAACTGGCTGTATCGGCGGGCTTGCAGTTCGAGAGCTCTCTCCTGACGCAACGACTATGGGCGTTCTGGGTGCGGGCGCACAGGCGAGATGGCAAACGCGAGCGATTGCTACCGTGGCAGACCTGAAATCCGTGGAAATCTACTCGCCGAGTGACTCCCGGGAGACGTGTGCGACGGACCTCCAGAGCGAAGAGATTCCAGCAACTGCAGTATCCTCGCCGCGAGAAGCCGTTGAAGGGGCCGACGTTGTCGTGACTGCGACGACCAGCACCGAGCCGGTGTTCCCAGCAGACGCTCTCGAACCTGGCGCGCTCGTCGTCGCAATCGGAGCGTACACCGCCGAGATGCAGGAACTCGAAGCGGCTGTTCTCGACGACGCTGAGAGGGTCTTTGCCGACGTGCCCGAAGAAGCCGTAGAAATCGGAGATTTGCACGCAAGTACCCTTTCGGTCTCGGATCTCGTTCCGCTCGGGGAGTTATTCGAGCGAGGCTACACCCGCGAGGACCCCGAGAGTACGATCGTCGTCGAGAGCGTCGGCTCTGCAGTGCTCGACGTCGCCACTGCACAGGAGGTGTACCAACAATCAGAGAGTGCGGGGACCGACTTCTCGCTACGGTGAGTTTCTGAGACACTGCTTTCGAGAGTTGGTGGGACTCCCGTCCACTCCGTTGTCAGAAAACCCACAGTCCTTGGATAGTATTTCCAAACCAAGTAGATTCAGATATTGAACTCAGTAGCTTTTGTATTCAAATTTAAATAATCCACAGTATACAATAAGATGATGTAACTATTAAACCGTATTACTTCGGACTATAAATTTAAATGGTTCAAAGAGTGGATCCAAATAACAGTGTGCTCACTCAGATCGGCGTGTCAAACTGGCGCTGACCGCAATGCTCCTTCACAACAAAATGTAACTTTCTCGGGGCCGAACTGTAAGGTATGATAGACAGTCTCGTCGTCTTCGTGGCCAGCCTCCTCATTGGCGCGCTCGGGATCCACATCGGGGCACAGGTAATTACGGGTGTCAGCGACTATACGTACGCGTTCGTTACCGCCCTGTTCGGGGCGATTGTCTGGGCTGTCGTCGGATTTTTCTTCGGATGGATCCCGCTTTTGGGTCCGGTGCTCGTCCTGCTCGCGTATCTTGCAGTCGTCAAGCGTCGATACCCCGGCGGGTGGATCAACGCCGCCGGCATCACGCTTGTCGCGTGGATTGCCGTGATCGTCGTCCTCTACCTCCTCGCGCTCGTCGGGGCCACGTCGTTCGATGCAGCAGGCGTACCCGGCACGTAAACGACACCTCCTCACTCCCTCGGCGCAAACGCGCCTCGTTCTTTGATAGTGGTTGTTGCGATTATTTTCGCGACAAGGTCACAGATATCGGTGTTTCACGGCGTGGAACCGGCGTATTGTTTCGTCATGGCGGTAAAGACTCGCAACAACCACTATGAGGGTAGCGTGGGACCGAGGTCCCGCACGACTTGAGGCAGGAGGCTCCGCCTCGAAACCGCTGAAGAGCCCTCGACACACTGTACTAGCTCCGACAACCCAGAGTCAGACGACGTTCGATTCGACGATTTCGTCGCCGGTCTCGAAACGGTCGCGTCCCAGCATCGAGATGTCGAGTAGCTGGGGACTTCCCTCTGTGACGATCTCCGCGACGAGCTGGCCGGTGGCGGGTGCATGCTGGAACCCGTGGCCCGAGAACCCGCCGCCGACGATAAACCCCGGACGGGACTCCTCGATAATCGGATGGTTGTCCGGGGTGACCGCGTAGAGACCGGCCCAGCCGCGTTTGATTCTGGTCTCCTCGTCGAAGTAGTCCGTAAAATCGGCCGCGTATTCGACGGCGGTTGCTGCCCAGTCGAGGTCCATCGAATCGTCGTACAGGTCAGGGTCTTCATCCGGATCTGAGTCGCTGAAATGGCCGCCGACGAGCGTGTTTCCACTTCGCTCCGGGCGGAAGTACGACCCCCGGTCGAGGTCGATTGTCAGTGGGTCGTCCTCCGGGACCGGTCGTGTGGGTTCGACCACGGCAATCTGGCGTCGCCGCGGGTAAATTGGGAGGTCGAGTCCAGCCATCTCACCAATACGGCTGACCGACGCACCCGCCGCATTGATGACGTACTCGGCTTCGTGTGTCCCATCCGCTGTCTCGACGCCTACGACCTCACCGCCCTCGACCAGCACGTCAGTGACAGCCGTCCCCGTCCGAATGTCGACACCCTGTTCCCTGGCCGCGGTTGCGTAGCCCTGGACTGCGAGGTTCGGGTCTGCAAACCCGTCGTCTGGATTGTAGCTCGCACCTGCGAACAGGTCGGGACGCAGTCCGTTGCAGTACTCGACGGCTTCCTCCGGGTCGAGGAACTGACTCGACGCACCGCGCTCGCGTTGCATCGCGACAGTGCTCTCGAAAGTAGCGGCAGTCTCTCTGTTTCTCGCGAGAAACAGATAGCCAGTCTTGCGGTAGGCGATATCGACACCGAACGTCGAATCGAACTCGTTCCAGACCGCTTTGCTCGAAAGCGACAGGTCCACGTTGACCGGCGTCTGGAACTGTGATCGAATGCCCCCCACAGCGCGCGACGTGCTGGCCATCCCGAGGGAGTCCTTCTCGAAAACAGTCACCTCACAGCCCCGGTCGGCCAGGTAATAGGCAGCAGACAGGCCGACGATACCGCCCCCAACTACGATGACGCTCATACTCCGTTCTGTCGACCCTGGAATAAATATCCCTGGGGGAGTCGTAGCTGCAGCCTGGCTGCCATGTGTGTGCAATGACAACATACAGCGAACGATATTTATTGTCAGACTCGTAACGTGGTACTAGAAGGACTAGCTGTCTTCGAGAGGGAGTGATATGGACAGAGGGACAGCCTCCGGGGCGGGCGATCTCCGCCTGTACGGTGTTCTGGTTCTCTGCGGTGTTGTCTTACTGGCATGTAGTGTACTCGTGGGCATTACCGGACTGACGGACACCTACAAACACGACGTCACAGCAGTCGGTGAGCAAGAAACTGAGATTCCCGTCGACGGAAGTGTTCTGACGAGCGAGGACCTCACCCTGTCAGAACGGGCACTACTGCTCGAAGCGGCAGCGTCGGACTCGGCGGTCTGGACCAGTGATCCGGTGGGGCTCCGGTTCGAGTATCCGGTCAGCACCGACAGCGAGCAGTACACTGTCGAACTCGACGAGTCACGCTATGTGTTGGAGACGTCGACCGTCGAACGACCGGTCATGATCGTTGCCACTGGTCTCCGCGTGAGTCTGTTGATCGCCGGAGCCTTCCTGTTGCTCAGCGGCGGAGTCCGGGTTTTTCGATCCGCATTCACTCCGGAAGAGATGGCTTCCGAGCCTCTCGGCTCGCTGTTTGGAACGTGGCTCCCCGCGTGGGCTGTGATGATACTCGCGCCGTCTACAGTGCTTTGTCTCCTCTATCCGATTATTTTCGAATCCGTATTTTCGATACCGTTCAACCTGTTTATCACACCCCTCCTGCTCGGCATGGGACTTTGTACAGTCGGGTCCGTACTGACGTTGCGGATCGTTTCTCTGGAAGATACGTTCGTTCTGGCCTCTGCTGTCAATATTCCAGTTCTCTGGGCAGTCCTGGTGTCATTTGCTGTGGCACCAACGACGGGGGCAACACAGGCGACAGTGACGCTGCTGGTGGGAGTTGCAGGCCTCTCAGTGCTGGTGGGACTCGTCCTCGGGTGGTACGGACTTCACTGTCTGGAAATGCGCAAAAAGTACCCACACAGGGAGCCGTACTGGCAAATCTAAGTCCCGGCCGGGGCCGCGTCGGGGATAACTAATAAATCAGTTCCACTGTAATATCCCGGAACTGAGATGACTCTCCTCGACGAACTGTCTGGCTTCGAGTTCGAAGATGTCATGGAGGACGTGTTTCGAAACGTCGGCTACGAGAACGTCAGGCAAGCAGAGCGTGTCGCCGACAAAGGGAGAGATATCGTGATGGAGGAGGTCGTCGACGGGACACGCCGCGCTGTCGTCGTCGAGTGCAAACACACCGAGACGGTCGGTCGACCCGTCGTCCAGAAACTCCACTCGGCTGTCGCGACGTACGACTTCCCGGGTCCCAAACGGGGGATGGTTGCGACGACCGGGCGGTTTACAAATCCTGCAAGAGAGTACGCCGAGAGCCTCCGACAGAACGACGACCCACATCCAGTCGCGTTACTCGACGGGTCGGATCTTCGCTCGATAGCCGACGAAATCGGTCTCGACCTCTACAACGGCCGAATCGAAATTATCTGTGACGAAACGTTGCGACCGACAGACCCGTCACGGTCACCGGATGCGCCGGTGATAGACGTGTTTCGAGACATCGAGAACATCGATCCGCGAGGCGTTCCGCAACCGGAGCTCTCGGCACAGTTCTCCCCTATCGTCCGCATACGGGGCCAAGTGCAATCGGTATTCGAGACGGGTGCCGGTGTGATTCACCGCATCGACGACAGAAGCGAGTTCGTCGTTCGCGCCGACCGTGATGGCCCAGCCGTGCTCGACAGCGAGGTAAAACAGATCGTCACTGCAAACTGGAGCCAGCGAACCGCTCTCGACGAGGAGCAGATGGCAAAGCGTTTCGACGACAGCACTGTCCACCGCTTCGGTCAGACAGAAACCGAGTACAAAGAGTGGGCTGTCGAGAACCTCCGGCGGAGCTATACGACGACAGTCACCTACACCGGAGACAACAACGTCACGTACACGAAAGAGTGCGAACCGAATCTCTCTGATATCTCCGTCCAGTCGGTCACGCCGGTGTATCTCCCCCGGATTCGAGCAGTCTCCTCGCTTGGCCAGTACGACTACCCCTACGAGTACTACAACGCCGGACCGTCCCGACAGACGATCGAAGACGGCATTCGCCGCTGTGTCCAGTGTGGGGAGTCAGGCGATTCGACGTACACGTTCTGTGATAACTGCGGGAGCATCAACTGTCCGGACCACACGAAAACGGAACGCCTCGAAGGAGAGCCAATCTGTACCGGCTGTGCAGTCACTGAACGCTTTTTCTTCAGCGAGAAGTACTTCTACGACCAGGAAAACCTCGAACGTTTCCGCGAAGAGTACGAGGAGATGGCTCTCCGAGAGAAAGCCATGGAGAACAAACCACTCGTCGCAGGTGTGGCCCTGACGACGTTGTTGCTGCTCGCCGGTCTTTTCAGTATGTTGGGGGTGGTGTAGAACAGCCGGTCGACCTCGAACTCATAGTGATTGCTGGCTCTTTACCGCCGGGTAAACACAGATTGGTTCGCTGGGCGAACACAGAGTGGGTGGTTCGCCTCGCGAACCAACCGATATTTCGAGGGGATGCTGAAAACACTCACAGCAGTCAGTATCAGGCGTTATCGAGCCACTCGCGTGCGGCCGTTTCGTCCTCGAAAACCTTCGTCTCGAGTCCCGAAAGCTGGCTATCGAAGGCCATTCCCTTGACGCGCTCCTGGACGACGATAGCCCACCTGGCTATCCCGTTCCCGGCAGCAGCCTCTGCCCCCCGCTTGACTTCGTCGAAGAGTCCGCTGCTGAGCGGATTCTCCACATTCAAGAGTGTGAGAACCGTCTCTGTATCGGGTTCGGCTGTGGTTGCAAAGAACGACTCGTTGATCGCCTCTCCCGTCTCCTGAGTGAGTTCGAGACCCGCTGGCAGTTCTACGACGACTGTGTTTCCCACGGTTCTAACGTCCCAGTTCGTTGTTTCGGTCCGTGACATTGTCACAGTTACGTATTGTTGGGAATGCGCAAGTGTTCTGTCCCTAACTGGCTAGAACCATTATCGAATGTAGTTACCAAACGTGTTATGGTGACGATGATAGTAACGGAACGCTGTTGTACCTGGCCAGGTATAGAGGAGTATGATTGAACCGACGATACTCGTGGTCGACCCCTCGGAGGGCGAGCGCGAGGACACTGTTATGGCTCTCGGTGAAGGCCTTCCAGATGCGAATATTCTAACTGCTTACTCATATCAACAGGCTCTGGAGCGTCTCGAAAACCAGAGTGTCGACACAGTCGTGACTCGCTACCACCTCGAAGGTGGCTCGGGTCTCGAACTCACTGCCGAGATTCGGGAGCAGTACCCTGAAACGGACTGTTATGTCTATGCGGAAACGACGGAAATCGACACTGAATCGTTCGAGGAAACAGTCGTCGAATTCGTTCCGAAAGGGACGCCGGACTCGGTATCGATGTTGACAGCTCTCGTCGAGCAGGCAGAAAGCGAAGTCGGACAGTTGTCCTATCCGGTTCCCGATAACGAGCAAGAGCGGCTGTCAGTTCTGGACAGCTACCCGATGGAAGATGGGCGTTTGAGGACTGCATTTGACCGAATTGTCGAACTCGCAACGGCACACTTCGAGGTTTCCGCAGCCTCACTGACGGTGGTCGACGAGCGGACACAGCGATCTATCGCCGAAACCGGATCGATTTCGATACCCGTAGAACGCGATTGTGCCCTCAGCACCCACACGCTGGTCTCCGAGAATTCGGTGATGGCTATCGAAGATGTCCGTGAAGATCCGCGATTTGTCGACCATCCGATCCAAGGGACAGCGATCCGTTCCTACCTGGGTGCGAAAACCGAGACGCCCAACGGCCACGCGATCGGGTCGTTGAATCTCTACTCAGACGCGCCACGCTCGTTCTCGTCAGCAGATCAGGCGTATCTCGGCGCTCTGGCTTCGCTGGTTGTCGATATTCTGGAGATGACCAGTGACAGCACCACGGAGTCCCTGGAGCGACTAACGGAGGGTGAGTCCGCGTGAGCGGAAACGAGAGTGGGGCATTCGCTATCCCGACGCTCCCGCTGAACCCGATCCAGCCTGGGACGATACTCCTTCTCACCGGTCCCCGTCGGCTCACCACACCGATTTCCAGGAAACTCGTGCTCGAGGGACGCGAGGCTAACGAGGCCGCGATTGCCGTCTCTACGAACGAGACCGGTCGGAACTTCCTTCGCTTTTGCCGCGGGCAGTATCCTGATATGGCGCTTGACGACGTCGGTTTCGTCGATGTCACCGGTCGTGGAGATATCGATGTCGAGACCAAGATGCGAATGCGAACTGTGTCAAGCAGTGGTGACCTGACAGGTATCAGTATCGCCCTCTCGATTCTCCACTCCGAGTTCTCGGCCATGGATATCGATGTTGTCCGGAGTTCGTTTACGTCGCTGTCCATCCTCCTGTTGTACACGAACCCAAAGACAATCACCCGGTTCGTCCATACCGTCGGCGGCCGCGTCGCCGCAACCGGCGGCCTGGGCGTGTTCGTACTGGACCCCACCATGCACGACAAGTCGGTTGTCCACACGCTCGAACACATCTGTGACGCCCGGGTTCGCGCTACCGTCAAAGACGGTGAGACGAAAATGCGCGTCGACGGGTTACCCAACCAGCCAGGGGACTGGATTGCCACCGACTCCAGATAAGTGAGAGAGCCTCGACCGAATCAGTACTTCCGGTCTTCGTCGTCCAACTCGAGCGCGTCGTAGAACTCCTCGTCGAGGTGGTTGCGCTGGGCGAGCCACGCGTCGTAACGGCTCCGGGATGCGGGATAGTTCATGTATAGCTCTTCGTACTCGTCGACGTAATCTCGGGTCTTCTTGAACCCGACGAGCGCCTCGTAGAGCTGTCCGTTCGAGACGCCGAGATGGTCGAACGTTCCAGCCCGATAGTGTGAGAGCACGTTCTTCATCGCGCCCGCGACGATGTTGAGTTTCGAGGAGAGGTCGTCGAACTTCGTTTCGGTGCTGACGATCTCGCGAATTTCGTCTTCCGGAAGGACGGCGGCGATAGCACGCAGTACTGGGATATCGATAGAGCTCGCGGCCACGTTGTAGGCGTCCCGGGCAGCGAGTTTGGCACCTTCGCCGTGTTCGACGTAGAGGTAGTAGTTGTGTTCCCAGAGCCTGTCCTCGCTGACGTCGCCGTCTTCGACGGCACCAGCGGCAGTTCTGCCGGCCGAATATCCCGAGAGTGCGGCACCGCGAATCCCCTTCCCGGTGATGGGGTGGGTCGTTCCTGCAGCACAGCCAGCAGTCATGTAACCGGGTGCGACCATCGAATCGAGCGGACGACGGAGCGCGAGGGCTGCACCGAGTTTGTTCTTCTTCTCGAAGCGCTCCTCGACAACCGCATCGTCGTACTCGGGTCGGCCCTTGATATCCGCTTTGAGACGGTCAGCGAGCGCAATCGGCTCCTTGTTCATCATGAACCCGAGGCCGACGTTGATCGAAGTCGGTGTCCGGGGGAAATACCAGATGTATCCCATCTCCTCGAGGGGTTTGCCGACGATAGCGTTCGCGTACTCGACGGGCTCTTTCGTCTCGATAATCTCCCGATACGCCGACCCGAAATGGGAGTAGTGGGGCTTTTCGAAGCTCACGTCCCCCTCGAGTGCCTCGAAGTCGACCATATCCTGGATGATGGACTGGGCACCGCCCGTATCGATGACGACGTCACCCTCGTAGGTGACCGGGTCACCGTCCCGGATCGCCTCGACACCCTCGACGCGACCGTTCTGAATCACGTCGTTGACGACCGTATCGAAATGCTGTGTGACACCGAGGTCGGCAGTCTGTTCGAGCAGTCGCTGGCCGAACTCGTATCGGTCGATGACGTTGCTGTGCTTGTCGTAGGGGAGCACCTTCCTGACACCGAGTTCCTCGTCCCACCACTCGATCTGGTCGATGTTCCCGTCTGCGAGAACGGCTTCATCCGAGGCGATAGCCTCCATATCTATCGGTCCGGGATACTTTGTGGGGTCAGTCGGGCTCTTGATCGCGTCGCCGCAGGCGATGAACCCACCCTGTTCGGCTGGTTTCCGTTCGAGTTGGACGACGTCAGCGCCGTTTTCAGCAGCCGTCGCTGCCGCGAAACAGCCCGCGATACCGCCACCGACGACAATTACCTCGTAAGCTTCACTCCGGGCCATGTACTGATACTGCGTTGGGATACCACGGTTGTCAATCTAACTCTTTGGTATTTTCCCGTGGTTGCAACTCATTGGTGTTTTCCACAGTGGCTGCGTTTTTTTACGGTTCACGTCGAAAGGGACGCCATGGAGGAGCCAGATATCGACCCGACTCTCGAGGAGATAGCTGCTGATATCGCCGACATGGAGATACGCGGGGCAGCAGCTATCGCGGACGCTGCCG
>LKMJ01001746.1_pt1 | contig 19478 bp, 18 predicted proteins | sample 643391 | NCBI WGS metagenome assembly LKMJ01 (sample SAMN04112250, study PRJNA286221) | soda lake metagenome | biome: soda lake; feature: Kulunda Steppe; material: water; isolation source: sample PL-Br10 brine of Picturesque Lake | place: Russia: Kulunda steppe | collected 2010-07 | reverse complement strand
GCGACACCGATAAAGAACAGCCCGAAGCCGAGGTAAACGTCCGTCTGCGTGTCCGGTTCGCCGATGTACTGCTCGTATAGCTCGAACAGCCTGTTGTCGGGCAGGCCGTCGGAGTCGTCCTGGCTCATTGGCGACGTTTTCTTACCGCATACTCATGACTGTTCCCCTAATTATTTCATATTTGACCAGTGTGGAGAGAGGCCGGGGTGGCAGAACCAGGGCGCTTACTCCCACTGTTCCGGCGCGACGCCCATCCCGCGGACAATAGACGGATAGAGGATCCCGATGGCGAGCGCGATAATGAGACCGAGCCAGAACGGGACCTCTTCGCTCACGAGTTCGAGTCCACCGAGAACGGCAAAGATCGCCACGAGCAGGATCGCGTAGTGTGCAAGCGCATACAGCGTGCTACCTCGGTCCATGAAAACGCGTACTCATCGGGAGATGATAACGCTACTGTCCGCGCCGCTGCCGGGGCCGACCTCCGGTACTACCAGGTGCCGTGGAACGTATCGAAGCTCAACTCGTCGAGGGGCTTGTCGCCGACGGCGATCCGGTACTCGCCGGGCGTGAGCATCGGCTTGTGGAACTGCGGGCCATCGTCGGTCGTGATCCGGGGACAGCCCGTGTTGACGTAGGCGTCGAAACCGAAGTTCCGGAGTCGATCGGGCGTCACCTCGTCCATCGTTATCAGGTAGGCGTCGTCGTTGTCTTCGAGGATCGCTTCTGCCTGGTCCATCCGGCCCTGTCCGATTTTGGTACAGAAGATGACGCCGAACGTCTCGGCGTCCATCGCCTTGTGCACGGTGGCATACCGCTGCTTCATGAACTTCTCCGTGTCGGCGATGGTCACGACGTTGTTGACCGGGTCCGCGATAATGACGTTCTTGTCGGGGTGTTCCATCGCCAGTCCAAGGGGGTGGAACTTGCCGCCGCCGACGTAGAGGATCTGGTCTGCGTCGACGTCCGCCGAGGCGTAGTTACAGCCGAGCACCTGCCCCTCGTGAGTGAGTCGCTCGTCGCCACGGCGGGTGTGAACCTCGTAGCCACGTTCTTCGAGCCAGTCGGCCATCTCCCCGAACCGATTCATGTGCTGGGCAGTCGTCACGAGGCCGACGTCGGGATCATCCGCGGGATCCGAGAGTTCGACCTTCGCTTCCTCCATGATCGGCATGACGTCGACGTTCGAGAAGAGCGGGACGTAGATGATCTTGTCCGATTCCTTCATCGGGCTGTGCCCGAAGTGGACGAACACGTCCGTCCGGCGCATCATGAACGTGTCCAGATCGCAGGCACCGTAACAGGGCTGGCCCGAGAGCAGGATCATCACGTCGTCATCGAGGAGTTCGCGCAGGTCGTCTGCGACGTCCGGGCCGCGGCGTTTGAGCCCCTCGGGGAACTGCAGGCCCACCTTCTTCGCGTCGCGTTCCTCGACTGCCTCGACGATCCGGTCGAGTTCGTAATCCCACTCTCGATCGTGCTTGAGGGACATCCCGGTGTTCCGGAGGTCCCCGTCGCTGTACTCCGTCTGCTCGCTCATTGCCCGTCGTAGCGGCTTGGGACGTATAACATCCGCGTTTGCCCAAGCGACGTGGTAGTAGGCCACATCCTCGCTCCTTTCAGGACCTTCAAGCCGTTCGGAACCCTGTATGAATTCATGTCAGAGACTCCGGCGCTACCGCTCGAACATCGAACGATCGCCGCCGACGGAGAGGGGCCTCATCCCGCTGTTGTCATTCTCCACGGCCGCGGTGCCGACGAAACCGACCTCCTGCCGATCGCACAGCGGCTCCCCGACGAGCTGTTCGTCCTCAGTCTCCGCGCGCCCGATCGCTTGCAGGGCGGGTACACCTGGTACGAGCTCGACCTCTCGGCGGGGGGACTCCACCAGAGCGAGCCCCACGCCGAGCAGTTCCGCCGGAGCCTCGATCTGATCGGCGAGTCGATCGACGCTGCCGTGGACGCCTACGACCTCGACCCCGACCGGATCGGACTGCTCGGGTTCAGCCAGGGCGGGATCACGAGTCTCTCCCTGCTCCTCGAAGCCCCCACGGCGTACGACTGGATCGCCGCACTCCACTGTTACCTGCCCGACTCACACGCCGATCTCGATCCCGATGGTATCGAGGACACGCCGGTCTTCATCGCAGGCGGCAATCAGGATCAGATCATCCCGTCTGGTCGAACCAGCGCTGCCGCTACGCGGTTGAGCGAACTCGGCGCGTCGGTGACGTCGAGAACATACACCACCGGGCACGGGATCGGGCCGGACGAACACGCCGCGCTGATCGAGTGGGTCGCCGAACAGGTCTAGATCACGCCGTCGTCGTACCCGTCATCGGATTCCTCGTCGTCTTCGTCCTCGCTGTCGTCGTCATCTTCGTCACCGTCCTGCTCGTCGCTGTCTTCACCGTCGGCTTCTTCCTCGTCCTCGCTTTCGTCTTCTTCGTCGGCCCCGTCGGCCGCCTCGATGGCGTTTTTCATCAGTTCGTCGACGTTGTCTTCCTCCTGATGTGCCACTTCCTGTGGGTAGACGCCGATCGTTACGAGCAGATCGTCGTCGGTCTCGACGGCCTGGCTGACGTGAAGATACACGTCGATATCCTCTCCGTCGAACTGTGCGCTGGCCGCAAACTGCGAGGCGGTGGTCTCCTGATCGAGGATCGTCAGCGAGTAGTCCTCCTGATGCTCGATGTCGTCGATCGAGTCGTAGTTGTCCTCGACCAGATCGACGAGCTCGCGAGTCGACATGTCTTCGACCGGGTTGAACTGGTAGTTCGGGATCCCGATCTGTGGCGTCGTCAGCACCATAAAGACGGCACCGCGCTGCTCACCGAGCGGACCCATGTCGACGGTCTTCTCGTGTTCGGTCAGGTAGTTCACAACCCGGACTGACTCCTCCACGGGACCGACGCCCACCGACTCCTCGATTGTGATGTCGTCGATCCCGACCTGCCCGTAGTCGGTACTCTCACGGGTGTCGGCGTCGACACCCCCTGCTGTCGATTCGTGATCGTCCAGTCCGGCCAGTCCGAGACAGCCGGACAGCGATACGAGTCCGAACGCTCCGGCACCTGCGAGGACCTGTCGTCGATTCATCTGGCAAGCAATTACTAGCCAGTTTGTAAGTGTTTTTTGGCCCGTCCCGCCCGTGTTACAGCTCCACAAACGGCTCGATAGCGCCGTTCTCGCCGACAGCGTAGACCGTCCACGACTCGTCCTTTTCGCCGCCCATTCCGGGCGATCCGGCGGGCATTCCCGGCAACGCGATACCCGCAATATCGGGATTCTCGTCGAGCACCGCTGCTATCGTCTCGACTGGGACGTGGCCCTCGACGAAGTACGTCCCGATCTCGATCGTGTGACAGCTGTACAGGTCGTCGGGGATACCGAGATCGGCTTTCACCGCCCCAATATCGTCGGGGATCGAGGACGATACTGATTCGTCCAGGTGATCGTCGAGATACGCCTCGTAGGCGTCACAGCAGTCGCAGTTCGGGCTGTTGTACTGGTGTGCGGTGGTCGACAGTGTCCCCGAGTAGGCCCACTCGTCCGTGCTGTCGCCGCCCAGACAGCCAGCAACCGAAACAGCAGCGACCGAGGAGGCCGCGGCGAGTAGCGACCGCCGGGAGCGTCGGTCGATCATCGAACCACCCTGATAAGGACGCGGAACGGCTTCGTCACCGCGAGGTGGTAGTCCTCGTGGGGATCGTAGCCGCGGAACGCGAGGCTGTTGCCCATCACGGAGAGGCTGGAACCGGTCATCGCCAGCCCGGCCAGCGCAGGGTTGAGCAGGCCCAGCGAGGCGATCGGAATCAGCGTGACGTTGTAGGCAAAGGCCCAGAAGAGGTTCTGCCAGACCTTCGAGATGGTCGCCTCGGAGATCCGGATCGCTTTGAGGACATCGGCCGGATCGTCACGCATCAGTGTCACGTCTGCGCTTTCGATGGCGACATCCGTCCCGCTCCCGATGGCGATGCCGACGTGGGCGGTTGTGAGCGCGGGCGCGTCATTGACGCCGTCGCCGACCATGACCGCCCGCCGATCATCCTGTTGAATCCGCTCGATTGTGTCGGCCTTCTCGTCGGGCAGGACCTCGGCGTAGACGTCGTCGGGGTCGATCCCCAGCTGTTCGGCGACGGCATGGGCTGTCCGCTCGTTGTCGCCCGTGAGCATGATCGGGTCGAGCCCGCGGTCTTTCAGGGCCGCGACGGTCTCTTTCGCGCTCTCGCGCACGGTATCGGCGGTGGCGACGACACCGATCAGCTCCCCGTCGAGGGCAACGAGCATTGCGGTCTTGCCCTCGCGTTCGAGCCGTTCCATCGTCCCGGTGGCCGGCTCGGGGTCGATCCCGCTGTCACGCATGAGCTTGCGGTTCCCCACCAGTGCCTCGCCGCGGGGCGTCTCGGCACGGACACCGTGACCGGGGACGTTCTCGAACGCCGTGGCGTCCTCGACCGTGATGCCACGCTCTCTTGCCCCCTGGACGATCGCCTGCGCCAGGGGATGCTCGGAGTCGGATTCGACGCTGGCCGCGACCGCCAGAACGTCATTCTCGGTGAACTCCTGCTCGTCGCTCACGACCGCGCCGCCGTCCGAACGTTCCTCTCCGGAGCCGTCTGGCGCGACGACACCAGCCACCCCGCTGCCCCGGATCGGCACGACGTCGGTCAGCACCATGTCGCCGTGGGTGAGCGTCCCGGTCTTGTCGAAGACGACCGCGTCGATGTCGCGGACGCGTTCGAGGATGTCGGCCCCCTTGAACAGGACGCCGTTGGTCGCGCTGATCGTCGAGCCGACCATCGTGGCTGCGGGCGTCGCCAGCCCGAGCGCGCAGGGACAGGCGATTAGCAAGGCGCTGGCGAGCACGACCATGGAGAACTCCATAATCGTGACGCCACCGGCAACTGGACCGCCGCCGACCGGCTCTAACAGCGGGAGCAGCCCGCCGAGCCACGACGCCACGACGTAGAGCTGCTCGGGCGCAAGCGCCCAGACGATTGCCCAGAAGACGGCGTTGACGATCACCGCGGGAACGAAGTACGCCGAGACTGTGTCGACCAGCCGCTGGACGTCTGGCTGGCGGGCCTGGGCCTCCTTGACGCGCTGGACGATCTGCTGGATCGCGGTGTCTTTCCCGACCTGGGTGGCCTCGACCAGCAGCACGCCGTTCTCGTTGATGGTCGAGCCGACGACCTCGTCGCCGACGCCTTTCTCGACCGGCACCGACTCGCCGGTCACCATCGACTCGTCGACCGCGCTCTGTCCGTCCACGACGACGCCATCCGTGGGGATCTGCTCACCGGGCCGGACTTTCATCACGTCGCCGACCGCGATGTCCTCGACGGGGACGGTCCGTTCCGCATCATCCACTACCAACGTCGCCTCGTCGGCCTCCATCTCCAGCAGCGTTCGGAGCGCGTCGCTCGCCCGGGCCTTCGAGCGCGCTTCGAGCCAGTTGCCGAGCGTGATGAACCAGAGGATGATCGCGACGGCCTCGAAGTAGAGCCCGCCGGGAATCATCCCCACCACGACGCCCGTCGAGTAGAGATATCCGGCGGAGGTGCCGACCGCGACCAGCGTGTCCATGTTCGCGCGGCCGGTGTTGACGGCGGCCTCGTAGGCCCCGACGATAAACTCCTTGCCGAGCGTCATCATCAGGGCAGTCGCGAGCAGGAACTCGACCCAGCCCGGCGCGACGAGGATGCTCGGCAGGACGCCCGGGAAGAACATCTCGACCATCACGCCGATGAAGGGGATCGAGAGGATCCCGCCGCCGATTACCAGCTTGCGCTGTTTGTTCAGCTCGCGCTCGACCGCACTCTCGCGTTCCTCGGCGAGGTCCGTCCCTTCGTCGCCAGTAGGGCGGTCGGGATCGTAGCCCGCGTCCTCGATCGCGTTGTACACCTCGTCGATCGAGGCGTCGACGGGGTTGTAGAGGACCTGCGCCTCGTCGGTGGCGAAGTTGACGCTCGCCTCGATCACGCCCGGAACTGACTCGATGGACTCCCGGCTCGACTCCGCGCAGGTTGAACAGGACATCCCGCCGATGCCGACCGATGTCGACGCTTTCTCCGCCTCGTAGCCCGCGTCCTCGATCGCGGCGTAGATCTCCGCGAGTGAGACGGTATCGGGATCGTAGGTAACGGTCCCATCGTCGGTCGCGAAGTTCGCGTTGACCGACTCGACGCCCGCCAGCGCGCCGACGGCCTCCTCGACCGACCCGGAACACGTCGAACACGACATGCCCACGATTTCGAGGTGGGCGGTTTCCGTACTCATTGCTGGTTGTACGTACGGGCTCTATATTCAAGCGGGTTGTCCCTAACGAACTGCGAATTAACTCGGCGCTGACTTAACAAACCGGGAGTGAGTCAGATATCAGCCCCGTCCTCCAGCTCCTCATACCGCTCCAGAAAGAGGGATTCACAGGAGTGACAGCAGAGAACGTACCGGTACCCGTTCCGTTCGACCGTGACGCCCTCGCCCTCGACGGTCTTGCCACACTCCACGCAGTCGACGGCGAACTCGCCGCCGCGCAGGTCGGGGTTCCACGCCGACTCGACGACGCCCTCGATGTCGTACTCGATGACGGTGCGGTCGGCAAGCAAATCGGCGAGTAGCTCCCGCAGGTCGTCGTCCGGCAGGTGCGTCTGCGCGACGACTCGCTCGCTCTCCGTGCGGATGACGTGCTCGATGCCATCGACGTCGGCAAGCGCCGCCGCCAGCCCCTCTGCTTCGCCAGGACCGACCTGGACGTTGACGAGTCGCGCCGCGCTATGTTCGAACATCGACTGGTCGACGGCGACGGTAAAGCGTTCGAGCACTCCGTACTCCCGCAGACGTTCGACCCGATCGGAGACGCTCGGGGCAGTCAGGTCGACGTCCTCGCCGATCTCGCGATACGAGCGACTGGCGTCCTCGACCAGCAGGCGCAGGATCTCGGCGTCGATCTCGTCGAGTGGCACAGAGGGGGTACGCACCGGGTCAGTAAAGGATGTTCGGGAGACCGTCCAGCGAGCCGTGTGGAGGGCCTATCGACGGTCCGATATCGGTTGATCAGTGTAGCAACTGGCCACAACAGCGTATATGACGCCACCGACAACCCCGCCGAGCGATGCCAGAACGAGCGCCATCAGTCCGCCGGCAGTCGAGAGTCCGAGCGCAAACAGGAACCCGATTCCCGCCCCTGGGGCAGTCGTGGATGACGTATAGATAAACGAGATGACGGTGATCTGGAGCGCGATGAAAACCAGCGAGCCGGTAAACACGCCTGCAACCAGTCCGTATCGGGGCGTGTCTCGGGCTCCGATCCCGGCAGCGATTCCTCCCAGAAACGACGAGTACAATAGAGCACGGGCGATCGATCCTCCGTGATCGATCACGAACGCCGACGTGAGAATGACGACGAATCCGGCGACGACGCTGAGGCCGATCCGGAGCACTTTCATACCCCCGTCGTCGACCGACAGTCTCGGTCGCATACCGCTGCTGTTGTAGCTCTCTGGCAAATTTCTTTCGAATATTCGAGAACGTATCGCTCCTACACGAAGGCCACAACGGCCAGCATACAGAGGAACGCCAGTACCAGTATCACCGCACCGGCGGTCGGCATCACCGAGTGATACAGCATCGCCCCGCCGATAATCAGCAACGCCATCCCGAGGACGGATAGACCGATCCCCCGCCCTTCGGTAAACTGCTGGAGCTCGGCCATGCTACGCACCCCTGGTAGTCGGTCGGCTGTTCGACGCCGGTGCATCCTGGTCCGAACGGTGAGGTCGTGCTCTCATTGTGGTAACCTCCGTTTGTACGCGCGCCGACCCGCGACGACGCACGTGAGCATACGGCGCAAAGAGTAGTATCGATTGTTGCACCTTGCTTCGATGCGCTCATCGGATGGCTCCGGATCGGTTCGATCGGCGATCGGAACACACTGGGATGTCGAGTCCGGAGGGGCAGTATGACCGAGACGGCTCCGACACTCGAACTGTACAATCTGCAGGGCTGTCCGTACTGTGCGAAGGTGCGCCGCGCGCTCGACGACCTTGATCTCGACTATGAGACCCACGACGTCCCGCGCTCGCGGGGCAAACGGGACGCCGTCTACGCCGCGAGCGGTCAGCGCGGCGTCCCGGTGCTGGTCGACCGATCGAAGGGGATCGAGGGAATGCCCGAAAGTGACGACATCGTCGACTATCTCTACGAGGAGTACGGCGACGGCGAGCAGCCGCCCCCATCGGGGATCGTCGATCGAGTGCTATCGGCGCTGTTCTGAGGTACGAACCGTAACTACAATTCTCGAAGTATATTGCTTCGAAAAGACAAGTAATGGAGGAGAGCGTCTGATAGACGTCTAATCGGGGCTTAGGACTGCCGATAGATCAGGTTGCGCTGGATCTCGTTTGCCCCCTCGTAGATCACGGGGACGCGTACGTCGCGGTACACCCGCGCGATCCGGCGGTCGGTGAGCACGGAGCGGCCGCCGTGGAACTGCATGCCCTGCTCGGCGCAGTCGGTTGCCGCCTCGGTGGCTTTGGTCTTCGCCAGCGCGGCCCAGAGGCCGGGATCCTCGCCCTCCTCGACCTTCTCGGCGGCGCGCCAGGTCAGCGCCCGGGCGCTCTCGAACTCCATGCGCATGTCGGCGAAGCCGTGCTGGACGGCCTGGAACTCGTTGATCGTGCGGCCGAACTCCTCGCGGCCGTGGATGAACTCCCACGTCTCCTCGATTGCGGCGGCGGCAAGGCCAAGGCCGTGGCCCGCGACGACGATCCGACCGTGGTTGAAGAACTCCGCGAGCATCCAGAAGCCAGCGCCCTCAGTCCCAACAAGATTCTCCTCGGGGATGCGGAAGTCGTCGAAGACGATGTGGGCCTGTTTGGACGCGCGAAAGCCCATCTTCTCGGGGATATGCTCGGCGTGATACCCCTCGCCCTCGGTGGGGATGATGAACATCGAGTGGTTACCGTACCGGTTCGACTCGTCGTCGCCGGTCCGGGCATAGAGGGTCAGCCAGTCGCCCTCGACGCCGTTGCCGATCCAGAACTTCTCGCCGTTGATGACGTACTCGTCGCCGTCCTTCTCGGCGGTGGTCTGCATTCCGGCGAGGTCGCTCCCGGTCTCGGGTTCGGAGACGGCGAGACCGGTGATCTGGTCGCCTTCCGCGACGGGACGCAGATACTCCTCTTTCTGCTCGTCGGTGCCGTACTCCTCGACGATCTCCGCGCCGAAGCTGGCCAGCTGGAGGGTCAGTGCGATCCCGGCGTCGGCCCGATAGAACTCCTCGGCAATCGCCAGGACCTCAGTCAGCGAGAGGTTCCGACCGCCGAGCTCCTCGCCGAGGTCCTGGGCGACCAGCCCGGCGTCCTGCCCGGCTTCGAGAATGTCGTGGGGGTACTCTCCTTTCCGGAAGTACTCCTCGGCGTTGGGTTCGATATGCTCGGTTGCGAACTCGCGGGCCTCCTGTTTGACGTCCCTGGCGTGCTCGGGGACGATGGTGTCGTCGAGTAGCTCCATGGTCCCTTCGTGGGGCGGGTCCGGCATATAAGCACGGGAACCGCTAGCACGGGGACGGCAGTTCACTCGCTGACACGAGAGCTCCGCCACGATCTACGGAGGGAATCCTTCAAGACCAACGAGGTGTAAATAGTGGGTATGAGCCAGCAATCGGGTGGCGTCCGCCTCACCGTCAAAGCCGCCCAGAAACGCGACGCCGGGCGCGGCGTTGCCCGCCTTCCAGAGTCGGCCCGGAGCGAACTCGGCGTCCTGAGCGGCGACACGGTCGTCGTCGAGGGCGAGCGCCGGACGGCGACGAAAGTCTGGCCTGCGAGCGGCGACGTTCCCGACGGAGCGGTCCTCATCGACGCCGACACGCGGGCGAACGCGGGCGTCAGTATCGGCGACACAGTAACGGTTCAACAGGGCTCGCTCAGCGACGCCATCTCGGTGAAACTCACGCCGCCGGAGTCGCTTGCGGACGTCGACCAGCGCGTGATCGAGCGGGCGGTCAACCGTGACCTGCACGACCGTCCGGTGAGCAAGGGCGAACAGGTCGCGCTGGAACGGGTCGCCAGCCAGCCCTTCACCGTCACCGACACCTCGCCGGACGGTCCGGTCCGGATCACCGAGCAGACGGTTGTCGTCGTAACGCCGCCCCCCGTCGCGTCCAGCGATGAGCCGGACGTCTCTGACGGGACGCCGACTGAGTCCCCTGCTCCCGCAGAGGAGGACGAGGACACACAGCAGCCACCGCGGGTAAGCTACGAGGACATCGGCGGGCTGGACGAGGAGCTCGAACAGGTCCGGGAGATGATCGAACTCCCCCTGAGTCGACCCGAGCTGTTCCGGCGGCTGGGCGTCGATCCGCCCAAGGGCGTCCTGCTCTATGGGCCGCCCGGCACCGGGAAGACGCTGATCGCCCGCGCGGTGGCCCACGAGGTCGATGCGGAGTTCATCACCGTCTCTGGCCCGGAGATCATGTCAAAGTACAAGGGAGAGAGCGAAGAGCACGTCCGCGAAATCTTCGAGGAGGCCGAGGAGTCGGCCCCGGCGATCGTCTTCTTCGACGAGATAGACTCGATCGCCGGGCAACGCGAGGACGGCGGGGACGTCGAGAACCGCGTCGTCGCCCAGCTCCTCTCCCTGATGGACGGCCTCGACTCACGCGGCGACGTGATCGTTATCGGGGCGACCAACCGCGTCGACGCGATCGACCCCGCGCTCCGCAGGGGCGGTCGTTTCGACCGCGAGATCGAGATCGGCGTCCCGGACAAGACGGGTCGCAAGGAGATCTTCGACGTCCACACTCGCGGGATGCCCCTCGCGGAGGACGTCTCGGTCGAGAAGCTGGCCGCACAGACCCACGGGTTCGTCGGTGCGGACATCGACGCCCTGACGACCGAGGCCGCGATGCTGACGCTCCGGCGCGCGAGAAGCGATCCCGACGGGCTCGACGACGCAGAGCTCGAAGTCTCGCGGAGCGACCTCGAGGACGCGCTGGCGGCGGTCGATCCCTCCGCGATGCGCGAGTGGGTCGCGGAGACGCCGGACGTCTCGTTTGCTGACGTTGGCGGCCTCGACGACGCCAAGTCGACACTCCGCGAGGCCGTCGAGTGGCCGCTCACCTACGACCGGCTGTTCAGCGTCACCAACACCGACCCGCCCAGCGGCGTCCTGCTGCACGGCCCACCGGGCACCGGAAAAACCCTGCTGGCGCGGGCGCTCGCCGGGGAGAGCGACGTGAACTTCGTCCACGTTAACGGCCCCGAACTGCTGGACCGGTACGTCGGTGAAAGCGAGAAAGCAGTGCGCGAGGTGTTCGACCGCGCTCGCCAGTCCGCACCGAGCATCGTCTTCTTCGACGAGATCGACGCCATCGCCGCCCAGCGCGACGACAGCCACGAGGTGACCGAACGGGTCGTCTCCCAGCTCCTGACCGAGCTAGACGGAATGGTCGAGAACCCCAACTTGGTCGTGCTCGCGGCCACGAACCGCAAAGACGCGATCGATCCCGCTCTGCTCCGGCCCGGCAGGCTGGACAACCACGTCGAGGTACCCGCGCCGGACACCGCGGCGCGCCGAGCAATTATCGAGGTCCACGGGCGCGGCAAGCCCTTCGCCGACGACGTGGATCTGGAGGAGATCGCCGACGGGTTGGAGGGATACACCGGCGCGGACATCGAGGCGATCGTCCGCGAGGCGTCGATGCTGTCGATCCGTGAGACCGCCGAGGAATTAGGGCCAGAAGAAGCCAACGAGCGTGCGGACGAGATCGAGATCACGGACGAGCACTTCGAGCGCGCGATGAAATCGGTCGAGCCGACGCTGGCGTCGCTGTGATTCCGGCACTTTCGAGAGTCTACCAGTACATTTCGGTCGCGCGATGGCCCGTATCGTAGGCGTCCAGCCCCTCGCCGGTGAGTCGCGTGACCCGGAGGTCGTCGTACAGCGTCGTGTCCGTGTAGTCGACAAACGTGATCGGGAGTACGAGCTCGCCGTCCCGCCGATAGAAGCTCACGATTCCCGTGTAGACGTGCTTGTGGCGGGCGTTGCGGACGTAGCCCGCGGCGACCGGCTGGGTCGCCTTGTGGGCTGGAACGGCCTGTAATGCCTCCGCCGACCGGCGGGTCAACTCGGTGCAGAACAGGCCGGTGTTTTCGCCGTCGGCGATCGCCGCGAAGTCGGTCGGCGACTCGAAATACTCGCGGAGCTCCACCCGGCTCATCAGGACGTTATCCTCGACTGCTCCGGCCAGATAGCGTGACACGTCGTAGTTCGAGTACTCGCGGAACGCCGCCATGAGTTCGACGACGACCCGCTCGGGATCGGTTGGCGGCGAGCCGAGAAACTCCTCGACGACCTCGGGATCGGCGTCGTTCCACAGGTTCCGTGCCGCGCCGACCGAGTAGGGCCGTGTATCGACTCCGCGCAGCCGGTCGAAAAACGCCTCGTAGCCCGATGGCTCGACGACGTACTCGCCAGCCCGGATCGTCTCGACGTCCCGGACGAGCCCTTCGAGCGGGCCATCGGCGAGGCCGTACTCGTCGTCGATGGCTGCCGCTTCGGCGGGCGTCGCGTTGCTTACGGAGAGGGTTTCGATGCGGTCGCCGGACGCCGAGAGCGCGAGTTCGTCGCCCGACAGCGAGAGCGTGTACTCGCCCAGATCGGCACGATAGCCGTCCGCGCCGAGGCGCTGGGCGATCAGCGGGCGCAGGTCCTGCTCGGTGAGGTTCGTCCCCGTGAACCGGCCGTAGCCGATGACGGTGTTGTGGGCCGCCCGGCCGGTGCCGACGGCAAGCAGGCCGCCGCCGATGTACTTCAACGCCTGCCGTCGCTCCATATGGTGTATGTCCGGTGGGCCTGTACTAAGCTTTGTGCTACCCGGATCGATGGTCCGACTCGCTGGCGTCGCTCGGTTCGGCGCCGTCCGACTCCGACCGCGGATCGTCGACCATCCCGATCCCCGCCGGCTCGGAACTCGTCCCGCCCGGGAGCCCCTCGCTTGCGGGCGTCTTCGTGAACACCGAGTCGCCCGCCCGTGCGATCACCGTTTCTCCGGCGGTTACCGACTCACCACGCTCTACTTCGAGGTTCTCCGTTCCGTACTCCGGCGGTAACAGCACGTCCGCCCGACTTCCAAACGAAATGTGGCCGATTCGGTCGCCAGCATCGACGGTATCGCCCTCCTCGACGTACGGATGGATCCGCCGAGCGAAGGCCCCGGCGACCAGCGTCACCGTATGGTCTTCGAACCGCAGGTGGACTCGCTCGTTCCTGTCTGACTCCTTCGAGAACGCGGGCCGGTGTGCGCCCGAAACGTGTTCGACGTTCTCGACGACGCCGCCGAGGGGCGCGCGATTGACGTGGACGTCCCAGACGTTCATGAACACGCCAACGCGGATGCGGTCCCCTTCTTCACGAATTACGGAGACTTTGCCGTCCGCCGGTGAGACGACGCCGGTCGGCGGCGGCGATCGGTCCGGGTCGCGATAAAAGTACAGCACGCCGCCGCCGAGAGCCAGAAAGAGGAAGGAAAGCGGAGCCCAGACGATGAACGCCGGGATCGCAGTGACGAATAATGGGATGGAGTACCACCAGACACCCGGTGCGAAGTTCATATACAATAGATCAGCAACGGCCCCTATTGATGTTGTGGGACCGGTGCTGCGGTCCGATCAGTTGTCGTTGTCTCTGAGCTCGTCGTCGGTGATCCCCCTGTGATCGTCATCATCATCATCATCATCATCACCGAGGAGTTCGTCATCGTCGTCATCGCCAATGAGGCTGTCGTCGTCGTCTCTCATCCCGGAGTCATCGTCGTCACCGATGAGGCTGTCGTCGTCGTCTCTCATCCCGGAGTCATCGTCGTCACCAATGAGGCTGTCGTCGTCTCTCATTCCCGAGTCATCGTCGTCACCAATGAGGCTGTCGTCGTCTCTCATTCCCGAGTCATCGTCATCGCCAATGAGGCTGTCGTCGTCAGTTACTCCGGAATCGTCACCGATGAGGTCGTCATCGTCATGTCCACTATCCTGATCGGTGGTGTGTCCGGCGGTTTCGTGGGCCGTATCGCCCGTTGATCCGCTGCCTCTGGACGCATCGGAGATTGCAATCGTGATCTCATCGTCGGTAACGCGTTCGACCTGCGGATCGTCGAACTGGTACACCTCCTCGTCGTCCATCTGGTCGCCCCAGCCGAGTGCCGACTTGATCGTATCTGTTATCGACGGGTTCGTATCGACGACCAGCGTCGGGCCGGTACTGGCCGGTTGAGTCCCCGTCCCTGCGGTGTCGCCAGTCCCTTCGCGTATCTCGATAACCTCACCGATCTCGTCACCATTCTCGTCGATCAGCGTCTTTCCCTCGTCGTCCTGTGTCAGTCGTCTCTGTGTATCGTCTACCATTGGAATCCCCATGTAATGGGCCAATGCCTTCGGCAAAAAGTACGCAGGGTTACCTCCCAATCACCCGACAGGAGGGGATCTAATCTGTAGCGCGTTTCGGTGACAGGACGCCCCGTCCGGTCGTCGGGATAGTTTATCAGTAGTGCTGTGGATATTCGACCCGACATCATGCCAACCACTGTCGAGTGCTGCCTCGCAAACGTCACAGCCGACCTTCGGGAACTCGCGGGCGAGTGCGACCTGCAGGTTCGCGAAGTCCCCTGTCTGGACCACTGTGACCGGTGTCGTACCGGGCCGTTTCTGATCCTCAACGGGGAGTTGTACACGGGATCGAGCCACCGGGCAATCGTCCAACGAGCGCTCGATGCCGAGGATGGGCTGTCTCCCATCGAATCGGTCGGAGTCGAGACCGGACCGCGGGAGGGGTCCCGACAATGAACGTTCTGTTGCTCTCGATCGACAGTCTGCGACGGGATTTTCTTTCGGCGTACGCCGACCAGCCCGGCTGTGTGCCGTACCAGGTGTCGACGCCGAACCTCGATCGGTTCGCAGAGCGTTCCGCCGTCTTCGATACGCACTACGCCGGGAGTTTGCCGTGTATGCCTGCCCGCCGCGAGTGGCACGCGGGCGTCCAGGAGTTCCTCTGGCGACCCTGGGGACCGATGGAGCCGTACGACGATCATATAGCCCGAGTCGCACGCGATTCGGGGGTCCTGACACAGCTCATCACCGATCACTACCACTACTTCCAGCACGGCGCACACGGCTACTACGAGGACTACAACGGCTTCGAGTTCGTCCGCGGCCACGAGTACGACGCCTGGGAAACCGCTCCGCGCGACCCGGACGAGCGACTGCTCGACCAGACGGTCGACCGCGAGACGGACCATCCACACGACGTGGGCTACGTCAACCGGTCGATGTACGCCCGGAACGCCGCGCGCCGGGACATCGAAGCGGACGAAGCGAACGCCTATGCCGCTCGCGTGTTCTCGCGTACCGCTGACTGGCTTCAGGAGAACGACGAGTGGGAGCAGTGGTTCTGTTACGTCGATAGCTTCGACGTCCACGAGCCGTTTCACGTCCCGGAGCCGTACGCCTCGCTGTACACCGACGAGGATCCGCGCGATCCCGACCTCGACGTCTGGCCGTACTACGGCCGCATCGACGAGGGGCAAAGTGAGCTCTCCGACCGACAACTCGCATTCGTCCGCTCGCAGTTCGCGGGGAAGGTGACGATGGTCGACGAGTGGTTCGGCCGCGTGATCGACGCGCTTGACGAGGGCGATCTGTGGGACGACACCGCCGTCATCGTCACGAGCGACCACGGCTTCCTCCTGGGCGAACACGGCTGGATCGGCAAGAACATCCCGCCGGTGTATGACGTCCTCGCGCGCACACCGTTGCTCGTCTGGCATCCCGACGCCGCACGAACGGGCGAGCGAGTCGACGAGTTGACCTCCGCGGTCGACCTCTACGCGACGGTACTGGACCTCCTCGACGTCGATAGCGACGGTGGACCTCACAGTCGAAGTTTCACATCAGTTCTCGAAGACCAGACCGATCACCGCGAGTGGGCGCTCTATGGCTACTGGGGCGGCTCGGTCAACGTCACGGACGGCGAGTACTCGTATCTGCATCCGTGTGATCCGGCCATAGACACTGCCTGTCACTCGACGACGATGATGAACGCCCGGCAGTTTCCGTTGCCGACGACGCCCAAACCCGACGCCGAGGCCGGGGAGTTCGTTCCCCACGCCGACAGTCCCGTGTGGCGCTTTTTCGACACGAGCCACGAACAACACGAGGAGCCGTTGCTCTTCGAACTGGCCGATACTGGGCAGGAGAACGACCTGAGCGAGGAGCGGCCCGACGAACGGGATCGGTTGCGTTCGTTGCTCGTCGAGGCGCTGGAGCAACTGGACGCTCCCGACAACCAGTTCGATCGATTAGATCTTTGAACCGACAGAAGGCGGCGGGGTATGGTGCAACTAACTGGGTGATTCTGGGGCAGGAACCATGATGCCCCCCGGTAATACAACTCGTATGCGTGTGCACTATCGATGAGCGCTCGAAGCCAGCCCGCAGCAGACGCTCTAATAACGGCTTATATGCATCTCGTGGTGATCTACGTATGGTCACACAAGAGACCCCGAACGTAGTCGTCATCGTAATGGACACCGCGCGTGCCTCGGAGATCGGCTCGCGGACGGCACCGGCGATTACTGCGCTGGGTGCCGACGGGACTCGATTCACCGATGCGCACGCAACAGCACCGTGGACGATGCCCTCACATGCGTCCCTGTTTACCGGTTTATACCCCTCCGGACACGGAGCACACGCCGACCACGAACAGCTCGACGACACGTATCCGACGATCGCCGAACTCCTTGGCGAGGCGGGCTACGAAACCGTCGCCGTCACGAACAACACCTGGGTGACGCCCGAGGCAGGCTTCGACCGTGGCTTCGATACGTTCCGAAAGGCCTGGCAGTATCTCCCCGGCGACGGCAACATGCTATGGGAGATGGTGCAGATACGCGACGAGAGCAGGCTTCGCGGACTGGCACGCAGTGTGCTCGACGGGAATCCGATACGAAACGCGGTAAACGCCGTCTACTCCCGCTATCTGTACGGTCGGGAGGACAACGGCGCGAAACGGACCGTCTCCTGGATCGACGACTGGTTGACCGAACGCGAACGCGACGATCCCTTCTTCCTGTTCGCGAACTTCATCGAACCGCACCTGGATTACGAACCGCCAGAGGAGTACGCCGAACGGTTCCTCCCGGAGGGCGTCAGTTACGACGAGGCGATGTCGATCGAACAGGATCCCTGGGAGTACCTCGTCGGGAACGTCAACCACTCGGCCGAGGAGTTCGCCACCATGCGCGCCCTCTACCGAGCCTCGATTGCCTATCTCGACGACCAGATCGATCGGCTCCGCGACTCACTGGAAGCGGCGGGCGAGTGGGAGGATACGGTGTTCGTCGTCATGGGCGACCACGGCGAGAACATCGGCGACCACGATCTGATGGACCACCAGTACTGCCTGTACGATACGCTGTTGAACGTCCCACTCGTACTCCACGGCGGCCCCTTCGATGGCGGCGGTCAGAACGACGAGTACGTGAGCCTCCTCGATCTGCCGCCGACGCTACTGGACGTCGCAGGCGTCGACGCCGAGGACGCGCGGTCGTCGTTCCAGGGCCGGTCCCTGCATCCGGACGCCGATACCGAACCGCCGGACGCGCTGTACGCGGAGTATATGGCCCCGCAACCGACGATGGCGGCGCTCGAACAGCACACCGGGGAACTACCGGAGTACGTCACTCGCTTTGACCGGTCGCTTCGATCGATCAGGGCCGATGGGTACAAACTGATACGCGGCTCCGATGGCTCCCGGGAACTGTACCACGTCGCCGACGATCCCGGCGAACAGCGCGATCTCTCGGACGAGATGCCCGGGCGCGTCGACGAACTAGAGGGCCAACTCGACGACTGGCTCGAGTCGTTCGACCACGCGGAATCGAGCGGCGAGATCGATATCAGCGGCGAGCGAAAGCGACAACTGGAGGAACTGGGCTACCTGCAATAACTACGTTCAGTCCCAGAAGGACTGTGTTCTGGCGTACTGTCGCTCCTGTTCTAAAATATCCCGATAGAACTCGTCTTCGTCCTCTCGCAGCCGGTTGATGATCCGGGCCGCGTTGTGCGGGCCGACGCCGCGAGCAGCTAACGCGATCACGGCCTGCTTGCCGTGGGTCTGGACCAGACTCCCGGCGCGGAAGGCCCGTTTCGTCTGGCGCTCTTGCTCGTCGTCTTTCTCTGCGGCTCGCACGGCCTGAACGACCTCGTCGGCCCACGGATTCAGCGCGGCGACTCTGGTCGACCCACACTCGGGGCATTTCGGCTGGTCGCGAACGCGCCGGACCGGTTTCTCGGTTTTCCACTGGGTACAGTGTAGACAGAGCAGAATGACCCGATCGTCCTGGATCCGCTCGCGCACGGTGTCGATCACACTCGCGTCGGCGTTCTCGGGCGAGAGTAACTCGGTTCCACTGGAGCGTCCCCCGGTGCCGACCGGCGTGCGACCACCGACAATCTCGACGTCCAGCTCGTCGCGCTGGATCGCCGCCAGCACGTCGCTCGCGGCGTCGACGTCCAGATCCTCGTGGAACACCTCCCGGACCGCCTCGTCGTAGACTGGGGTATCCTCCAGCGCGGCGAGGAGTCGACCACTGGAGACGCTTGCGTCGCCCTGCCAGCGCTTGATCCGGCCGAACTGCTCGGCGACCTGTGCGAGCCGGAACTTGAGCGTATCCGACCGCTTGAGACTCAACTCGATGATCGCCTCGACGTGGCCGGGATCGGTCGTTTCGAGCACCTCGACGACGTCCGTGACGTCGATCCGGCCGGGCGTCTCCAGTTCGATCCGGTAGGGATCGACGTCCAGCGCGATCGATGAGCCGGTGCGCTGGCCGAGCAGGGAGGAGAGCACCCGCCCGAGCGTCTCGTTCGCCTGATGGCCGAAGGGTGCGTTGAGGACGATCGTCCGCCCCTCGCGCTCGATCACGAGTCGGTCGTCGGTCGGCATCGGATGCTCGGTCTCGGCGTGTCGCTCTAGCTGGGTCAGAGCGTCGCGAGCAGTGTGTTCGTCTGCTGGATACCGACGCGTGAACTCGCTCGCCACGCGCTCGGCGTCCGCGCCGCCCGCGAACTGCGGCTCGGCGACCCGGCGCATCTCGCCGACCTCGCCGGCGACCGCCGCGGGGACCGGGATCTCCTGGCCGATCCACGAGGGAACCTCGCCCGCCGGGTCCTCGATGGGCGAGACCTTCACTTCGCTTTCCTCGTCGTCGATGTCCGTGATCCGCCACATCTCGCCGCGCTGGATGAACACCTCTCCCTGCGTCGCGAAGTTGACGACGAAGCGCTCGTCGAGCGTGCCGATCTGGCGGCCGCTGGCCACGTCGTGGACCTCGTAGGTCTCCTCGTCGGGGATCATCGAGAGGTTCGCGTAGACGTACTGCCAGGTGCCGCCGGTCTTCTCGATCCGGTCCTCGCCCTCGTCGT
>LKMJ01001745.1_pt1 | contig 19489 bp, 21 predicted proteins | sample 643391 | NCBI WGS metagenome assembly LKMJ01 (sample SAMN04112250, study PRJNA286221) | soda lake metagenome | biome: soda lake; feature: Kulunda Steppe; material: water; isolation source: sample PL-Br10 brine of Picturesque Lake | place: Russia: Kulunda steppe | collected 2010-07 | reverse complement strand
GTGTCTCCTTCCTCTCAAACTCTGCCTTTACCCAGCTGCTCTTGACCTTCCTGCCACCCCTCCTCCTCTGCCCACCCACTACCAGGCCTGTGGGAGGTGGTGCTTGCAGCAGCTGGCCAGGCCAGGCAAAGCTCGATGACCCAGGTCCACACGACCCTCTTAGCTTGATTGTCGGAGGACATGTTACTTTAAAATTTTGTTCGTGAGGAGTAGGGGCGATGAGCGCACTCCTTGAGCTTGAGCTCGCTGGCCTCTGAGCCACAGAGTTCCTGACGCAGCACAGTTCCTTACGATTTCCCACCGTCAGTATGAATTCACCGTAATTCACCGTAATGACGGTAAAGTGACAATTAAAGTGTCAGCGTCAATTACGCACCGTTATTTACGGTGCCATTTCTGATTGACGCCGTATTTGCACAACTCTGATTTTAATGAATTATTAGTGCACTGCAAATATGAAGTAGGCCAATGGTCCATCCCTGGCTGCAAACTTGTTGCGTCTTATTTCTGTAATGCTAAGAGATAGCTCTGTTTAATGGAGCTGCATCAACTTGCAAAGAATCCCTTACCAGCAAAACTAGCATCTGCACGTTCCAGATGGGCATCCCTCACATCCTTTTTCAAAGTGTCGAGCGTCGGTGGCGTGCTTTGCCCTTTAAACTTATTCATATGTCTCTGCCTTTGCCCCTTGAATGCAGGTGCTGGGGCATGCTAAAACAGTGCTAGTGCTGCTTTTGGGCTGGCTTTACCTCAATGACAGCACGAGCATGAGGAAGCTCGGTGGGATGGTGATGGCAGTAGTGGGCATGATTGGCTACGGATATTTTACAAGTGCACAGCAGGTGAGAGCATTTATCGGCTGTCTGATAGAAATGCACCTAGACAGGCCTTGCTTCAGACTTAAGAGAGCTGTTCAAGGAACCCATCATTCAACTTATCTTTGAAGCTTGCCTGAATAGAAGCATCCTGATCAGCAGCCCGTGTGCTTGAACATCTTTTGCTGTTGATCCTCTACTACTTGCAGTTGCTATCACTCAGGCTGCGTGGCACAGATAAATGCTTGCTGGTGCTGTATTTAATGTGTTCATATAAGCATTGGCATTAATGTTTGATGGTGTAAGTTGAGGAAGGCTGATGATAGCACCCGCTGTGCTCCTGCCCTCCCTTCTACTGCAACGCAGCGCACCAATGCAAAACCAGAGCCACCAAGGTACACGCGCATTCCTGGTATGGATCAAGACCAAGGTCAATCAAGGCCATGAGAAGAATAGGAGGCCTTAGGGCCTCAAAGCGAATGGTAACAATAGAAATGAAGTATGTGGCTCAGACAATGAAGTTTGCACTCATGCTTTTGACCGAATCACAATGATCTAAATTGTGCGGACTCTGCAAAATAAATTATTTAATTGACAATTTTATTTGTCGCGCGCTTGTGGCAAGTGAATCCTGTCTTCACTTGTCAGTTGTCATTTTGGGCAAACAAAATGGTGTGCATTTTAAATGTGTGGAGTGGTTGCATGTGCTTTTTCCATAAGAGAGTGCAGTATCAGTGTAAGCTAACTTAGCTGCATCTTTTGCAATGGCTTGACTGAAGTCGCAAAGAGGAGGGCTAATGCAGACATTCACCACTTAGGCTGCCATGAGCTGTTCCCCAGCTTGGTCTCGCGGGGCTGACTCGGTTGCGTTTGCGTTTTGTTGGTCCAACTGATGTATCTTCCGACATGATCCATGCCATGCATTGGATGCAAGGCAGCAAGAAGAGTGTATACTTAAAAGTAAAGAACTTCTTGAAGGATTGTCAATAATTGCAAAAAACTTTTAGCAGGGGTAGTGGGGCATAAAGCTAGCAAGGTTCCATTTCACATGCTGCTTCGATGGAGAGTTGAGCACCTACTAGTACTATTAGTAGTACTAATGCAGCAATGCTTACAATGGTTTTAGACCTTCAGCCAGATGGGTTGACTGCTGGGCTTGCTGCCAGCACGAAAAATACATTCAAAGTCTCCAAAATAGGAAGAGGTGATTTATACATCTGCTTGTAGAGGAACAAGGTCACATCATTAGCACTGATGTTGTCAACGTAAAAGCTCCTGTGTCTCTTATGTAGTTTCTATCAGCCGTAAAATCAGCAAATTGTTTGTGAATTTCCTTCTCAAGTAGCACATTTCTAAGCAAGGGCATAAAAAAGGACACGTCTTTTGTCCTGGACATCATGCAAGTCACATTTGTCATTGAGTGCCTATTGTGGATTTGCCAACATCCAGTCTCAACTCTCAGGATATGGGCATGCAAGCGAAAATGAGCAATGTTACGAAGCACATGCCTTCTCAGTTCCAGCTCAAGGTATCTCTTAGTAGGCAGCAAATGGGCGGGGCCTTGCATTGCTTGCCTTGAGAGTCGAGGCCATTCATGCATGATAAGTAGCCAGTTTGTGAGCCTATACCATCCTGATTGGAGTGATGGTTAGGTTATGTACCTGCCAAACGAGGGCAGCTTAGCTGAGTCGTGTGATGAAGAATGGAGGAGGAAATGGGTATGGTCTTGGCATAATCCCAGGGTATGGTCTCTGTGACGGGCACCTTTCAAACTCATCACCAAGTGGTAGCCCTGGTTGCAAGCTGTCCACAGCACCCAAGCTTGAGAGATGCCCATCACGGAGACCATGCTTAATTGGCCACGGTATCGACCCTATTTTTCACAGCCAGATGTCCACACCAGATCACCCACTGCACCAAATTATATGTTTTTTGGTGTCTTGATATTGTTGCAACAAACAAACATCATTGCAAAAAAATAATTGAAGTGAAAAGACCCTGCTGTTGATGAGATGTGCATGGGTCATTTATAAATGGTAATTACCAAGAAACATCCAGCAAATGGGTGCCAAAATGGGTCAAAAACTAACCCCCTCCAAACCTGGGTTTCAAAATCCAATATCAATAAGCAACGTAACAGAAGTATACTGGTGGGGGTCTGGGGGTAAAAGGAGCTCTGATGGGCTCGTGGTGAGGGCGCACGTGCGCTATCTATGCCAAAATCATTTTGGCATATGAATCATATGATTTGATAGGCCAAAGACAGTGTCTGAGCACCCACCCAGGCCACCAGGGTCGTCGTCTTCACCCCAAATTCTGTCAGCAGCCTAACTATACAAGAATAGTTGTTGCATCTGATGTCAAAAAAGGATCATGCCTGGACTTTTGGTCAGATAACCCCCTTTGAAATTAGTCTGTTTCATTCTCATATAGCACATTTCCATGCAAGGGCATAACATGTGTTTTCTTGATTTCACTTCTTGGCTGGTGACGACCAGCCATAAATCAATTAGCCTAACGTCCAAGCTGGCAGTCAAACTTAACTTGTAACTTTCAGTGTCTAGGCCTCTTTCCTCATGAGACATAATCACGCCTTGTAGCTTACACTGTCCCTCTTGCCACAGCTCATCAAGTCTACGTCGCTAGCGAAGCATGCACCGCTCACGGACGGCACACCTCAGGTTTAGCAGAATCCTGACAATTTGCAAATTGGCAAATTCATTGGCGGTAATGCTACAATGTCACAGTAAATGTGAAAGCTAGTCAATACCAATTTGACCGCAGGGGCTGTTCGGCAGTTGTTCACAAGGCATCAAGTACTGTCCCACAAAGCATCAAGAGTGCCGATAAGGCGTCAGCACTATCCCACAGGGCATCAGTGCCATTAAGCTAAATTTTTGACAGGCACAGCTAAGTAAACCTTCCTTTACTTAAAGAAGGGGTGTGCTGACATATCCTGCACAAGTGCCTAGATTGCCCCACACGATAAGCCGCACAATCCTTTTGCCCAGCTGATATTCCCAGATGTAGTTGGGATAACACCAATCAGGGGGGAGAGCTTGCAACAACAACACTGACAGAATGCTCACAAAAAGGGAAGATATGCACCTGGACAGATAACACACTAAGCTGAAATAAAGATTTCTAGCTGGCAATCTCACTTGCTCATAAAAATGCCCACCCTGTGCCAGGCATTGTTTACTACGCCACGCAGATTCCACACTCCAGCTACACTGTCTGGTTGAGTGTTGTAGGAAGCGTCTGTGGCCTTGGAAACCAGAATCACTTCCTGTGAGCCCTTGCTGTCAGAGGGCGGCGTGGGAAGCGTTACATCCGCCTGTGATGGCATGAATCGACAAGTTAATGGTCAAAACATAGCCCTTGTCACCAGTCACATTTGCCCTTACAGATCAAAGCAGAAGTTACACCTGCGTTAGGCCGCGGTCACACGCAAAATTTTTCATAAGTCAGGCAAAACTTTTTGGTAATTCAGGCAATTTTTTTTGGGAAATAGGCAAAAATTTTGCGGTCACACCAGGTCACACGCAAAAAATTTTCAGAATTACCAAAAAAATCTGAATTATGAACAGAGGATCGGGGTGCATGATTGCCCACTTTTTTTGGGAATTCCAAAAGTTCGAGGATTGCCATGGGACCTTCCAAACAACTTCCCCTTAAATAAAATGCCCCTGACACAGTTTTTTTGCTTGAAACCTGCATATCTTCATGCATTTACAACATCTCAAGATGGTGAGGCTTAGACAGGAGAACCTCACCAAAAAGGGCAGACAAGGTCAGGCCAAGATGCCCCACCTAGCTGCAGCCCATACCAAGGTGCCATGAGTGTATGCAAGCCTGCGGCCAGACTTCCCAGCCTGCCCAGGGGCCCAACCCAGTCTGCGTTTTCCAATGCTGCAAGCATGATAAAGAGATAGCTCAACCAAGCAGGCCACAGCACAGGGCAACCCCCTATTCTGAAGCAGCAGTTAGCTATGGGCGTGGGCATGGGTAAGAGCAGTGCACTGGTGTACAAAGAGAGTTGCAAAATACTGCATTTGTGCAGAGAACGAATAACTTAGGTGTCATGCCCAGCAACAAAGGCACACAAAGGGAAGCCTAGCCAGAGAAACTGATCATGACTTTTAACTTCAAATTTAAAAGACAACTTGCTAGACAGATCGATGGAAGTGGGTCTGCATGCGAACCTGCGCAAGTGTGAGTGCATAGATGAGTCGCTGGGTGGTGTGTACATGTTGCATCTCATACAAGTGTTGGTGAGTTGTTGCTCATGCTCATGCATGTGCACTTCTCCCTTACTTGCTGCATAGCCACAGCCTCAAGCAGATCCACCATGTAGTGCACTGTACAGCAGGCTGTATGCCATACTGTGAGGCTGCAAGCAGCCCTGTGCAGAATAGTTAGACCAATGAAAACCCTTATTCCAAGCCGCGGGCGAAGCACCGCGGCGGCATCAGGCATACGTAACCTAACCACTCAGATTCTCACACTCCCGATGACACTGCGCCCTGACGCCGCGAGAATTCCACGGAAACGAATGATTTAGTTTTTGACGCCCTTCGGGAGAGGTCCGGGACCTGGGCTCCGCGGGACGGCGGATGGATATTCCCCGGATATTGCACGGACCGGCACCTTGAGACTCCGCTTGAGACTGTGTCACAAGTACAGCAATTTAAACTCCAGCATTCAAATGTATATCATGTCCACGAATGCGGAATACGCTGAGATGACAATCGGGAAGCTTCTGGTCGAGGCTTCAGCACAGAACCAATGCTGCTTGGAACGCATGTTAAATGAACTGAAATCCATATTCTAAATTTTTATCATACATGAACTCCAGAATGCGCTGTAGTGCATTACAAAGTTCCGGTCAAAGCTACTGCACGGAATCTACGCTGCTTGAAACGCATGCATGGTCCTTTCAAAAACAATTCTTAATCCTTGGAATACGGGATGCGCTGAAGTGCAATTGCAAAGCTTCCGGCCGGTTGAAGGTCCACGAGTGAACCTGCGCTATATGAGCTTAAAACAATTACTGAAATCTTCCAATATTTTCAAGGTAACATCGATCCTTTGTCCTAAAGTTCCACTTCATCCGCGCTGGATCAGCGACATTGACAGTACTGGTGTGCCGGCACAGGGCGCCACTCATGAGTTTGATCAAATCCCTGTAACTGAATCTCCCTATTTCCGGTTCTGGGACTTCAAGTTTGCTTGCACGCTGCTAAAGAAACCTGTCTTTGAGGCAAGCTTGCGCACGCATGCACCTGCAGCTGCTTCAGAAACCCATCTATGAGGCCCACGGCTTGGCAGCTGCGCCTAGTTTTCTACCACTTTTTTTGTTAATTTGAATTCCCAAAAAGACCAATTTTTTTTGCGTGTGACCGCGGCCTTACCTGAGCAACGAGGCACCATTGTAGCTTAATAATAATTGCAAAGGTTGGATCTGTATCCCAAGGCTCTTCAATTGCCAGCAGTGAAGGATTGTCTATTCAGTGTTCATGACGGCAGGTGTGGCCATCATCCTTGACCCTACCTACATATTTCACTCAGGCCTTACCTCCCAGAGTGTCCATGCCCAAGCGCGTCCTGGCTTCTGGCCTGGTACTTTCCTGAGTTGAGTAGCCTGCCAAGTTGCTCCATTATCTGCGCTGACATCTACGCGAACAATGTCGCGCCCACCGCCACTCCAAGCATAGCCGCGCACTGAAGTTGACATATTTACAGAAGCAGTGTGAGCAGATGAGGAAGGAGATTTGCAAACACGAATACCCAAATTTATCTTGCAGATCGATCCTCAATACTTTCTTTCCTAATGCAAAATAACAAGCAGATCCTTCTGACTGAATGGACGCAGGGTCTGGGCTTCAAAAGCCAGCATGATCTAGTGGCGACCATCATGGTGTGCAAGGAAGGGATCTTGCAAACTGCCTGTATCAGTCTCTTGAACCAGACCAAAAGAAGAAAAAAGGAAAGCCCCATTGCTTGCCAGCTCTACTTTGCTGCGCTACAAGCAGCTCATGACCATACAGTTGCAGAGTAGAGAAGAAAAAGTCAGAGGGGGCTATATGAGGCTCAAAATGGGTATGGTTGTGGCATGATCCCAGGGTATGTGCCCCATGACAGGCTAGTTTCAAGCTCAGCGTCAAAATGTAGCACTACTTGCAAGCTTTTCACAGCACTTGAGCTTGAAACTATCCCGTCACGGAGATCATGCTTAATAATAAGGCCACGGTATGGAGCCTACTTTTCACAGCCAAATTTCCACACCAGATCACCCTCTGCACCAAATTACAAGGTTTTTTTTGGTAACTTGGTGTTCTTGCAATAAACAAACATCATTGCAAAATAATCAAAGCGAAAAGACAGTGGTTGGTGAGATGTCCATGTTGGGTCATTTATCTAACAATACAGCAAAGGGGTGCCAAAATGGGACAAAACTGACCCCCTCCAAAGCTGGGTTTCGACATCCAATATCATAAAGCAATATAATAGAAGTATTCTGGTGGGGTTTTGTGGGTAAAAAAGGAGCGCTGATGGGCTCAAAGTGAGGGCGCACGTGCGCTATCTATGCCAAAATAGGACAAAAACAGAGGAAGAGCATGAAAATAGTTTAGTTGCTAGTTCACATCCAAAAAAGGATCATGCCCGGACTTTTGGTCAGGTAACCCCCTCTGAGAGAAAGTCTCTCCGAGTCAATACATCTGATGATTCCAAAATCATGCCCAGGCAATGCAATAAGTAAGAGTGCAGCACTGCACTTTGTATCTTACTCTCACACACCACGCGCACCTCTTCATGCATCCTGCAGGTGCATTTTGTGTTATAATGGTTCATCAACACAGTGAAGCCTAAGTCATGGTAAGATGCCCCTCGGTTCACAACCTTTAAAGCGGAGTTGAAAGAGGGGAAACAGGGCCCATCACACGGACCTGAAAAACTAGCTGCCCTACTCAAACCACAAGTAAAGGTAGCCCTGCAGTGTCAAGAGGGTGGGGCTGGGCCAAGCAGGAGGAAGGGAGAAGTGGTCCTTGACCAAGACCAATCAGGTCCACAGTCCATTACCTGGAATAGTTGTTGTGCCTTGATCCACGTGCATGCCAGCTGACGGCTCAGTAATTGCAGACATGACAGGTGCTTCCTGCAGTAGAATAATGACAAGCTGGGAACACTTAGTATGGACGCTCGCGTGAATGCATATGAAATTGCCAGGGCTCGGATAGGAGAGAAAGAACCGTAGCAAGTTTTGGCATAAATGCAGTGATGCTCCCTTGCTGGGAGATCGCAAAACGAGCTTTCGAAGCTATGTAAATACCAAATTCTTATCTCCACACACAAAATGTCGCTTGTATATCCCAGGGATGTTCACAAAGAACTTAAAATTTTGCATCGGGAACACAAAATGGGCGCCCCTTCTGTCAGGAACGTATTGCCATTTAAAAAATGAGTTGAGATTCAACATCGCAAGGGGGCCTGGCAGCCACAACCCCGCTCAGGGACACCCCCTTCTTCTCATTTTTGCTGCATTTTTGCTTTTAAAAAAAATCATACATTTGAAACTGTCTATCAGCTCAGCATCCCTTCTGCTGTGCGTGCCCTTCCTCATGACTGAAGTCCCCCCCACTGCTGGACCCCACCTCCTCTTCCTTCTTCTCCTCCTCCTCCTCCTCCTCCTCCTCCTCGAGCATCGCCCAGGGCCGAGCCCTTTTCTGCTGCTCTTGGGGCTATGTGCACTTGGCCAAGCACAGGTTGCTGTACAACCACAGCAAATCAGTGGCATGCTTGGCGGTCAGGCTGTTGCAGCTGTTGCTGTGCACATGGTCAGGCTCTTGAATGATAACCTGGTCACATTCAGGGCCCTTGGATGGGGGCATTTTATGTTGTATGGCCAGCAGCTAGGGGGGTGGGGGGGCAACATTGGGCTTCCCCTGACACCCCTAGCCCAGCTTCTGTTTTTGCCAGGTCAATTCGACGCTATCTATATATATAAAGAAACAAATAAAAAACGAATTTATTGTTGGGGACCTCCCAAACCGGCGTTGTTCACATCCCTGATATGGCCTGAGCCTCAATTCGGTTAAGCTGTTTAGGGAGAAAAACACACCTGAATTGCTGGTGCACTGCTCCAATCTACATTGCTCCAATCCACAGACGGAGAAAATGACTTGTAATCGTGCTGCTGCCAGTGGCTACTGCTCTCCTCGCGGCTGATGAGGATCTGGCAAGGCATGCGCATGTAAGTGCCTTTTGTGGTGTAGGGTAATGCTTGTCCTTGGCACACACGAGTAAGCTTTCACTTAAAGCAAACAAACAGTGCCAGGTCTCCTGCTGATGACAATTTATCATCATATTTTACCATGAGAGACAAGTCAACATTTTTGCAGACATGCTCTCGCACTTCACAGTCAAGACAAGTGCTTGTGCCAAAGTATGCACAGCCCGCCTCATCAACGTGGGTATTCTACAGTCTGGCAAACATGCCAATACATGTGTACCTAGCTGGTGCACATTGAAAATCTGAATGGCTGTAGGTTTACAGTTGGCCAGACACATCCACATTTGCATCCTTAAGTCCATCTTCACAGCTGTTACTGGTTACTCCTAGCCAGCGCCACTGTCTTGCACCTTTTTTCATCTCCTTGAAGCTGGTACGCTCGTGCTGCATTTTACGAGCAAGCACCTTATACCCACATGCGACGCCCACTTCATGCTGCAATACTTGGGCATTCCAGCCAATGTACCCACCTGAGTCACCCATTTCACACTCCGAGCACCAACTACTCCAGGCACAATAACGCGCAGGGGCGCGCCATGGTCCCTGCTCAATGGCTCGCCATTCATCTCATAAGCTAGCAGCACATCCTGCACATGCAGCAAATAGCTGGACAGAATCTACCTTGTGCCTCTGCGGTGATTGGCACAGGGTGCAGCTCGCTGGTATGAGCACTATGTAAGGCCAATATACTTTGAAGCTGTTTAAAGCTGAATGGACGCCATCAGCATGGCTAGGCTCAATGCCAATTCTCATTGTTGGCATGCATTTTGGAGCTAGGGTGATTAGCTTGACAATGGACGCAAACACTTTCACTGTAGCGCTGGGTAGGGCATTGCAACAAGGCAAGATCTGACAAGTAAGGGACAGTAAAGGGAGGCGTTGCAATAAAAAGTTGCAATAAAAAGTTGCAATAAAAAGTCTGGCCCAAAACCAGAGCTTGCTGCTGTGCTGCATGTACATTTTTTACATAATCGCAATTTTGTTTGCGGCAAACTGTCCTCTGTCCAACACAATGGATCAGTTCTGCAGGTGCACTGGGAAGTTGCCGCCTGAACCAGGGCCCCGCCTTCATCCCTGAGTAATACACATAGTTCGGCATGCTGAGTGAGCCTGAACCATCGGGCAACTGCCCAGGGACTTGGGGTGGTCTGACTCGCAAAGTCAAAGCTCAAAACTTGCCAAACTTTTTGGGTGCTCTGACAGCACGCTGCACCTGCAGTCACAAAACTTGGAAAATTCCCAGTCAATAGTTAGTCGTCCCCACCACTGGATCACCCCTTCCTTAGGCAAAGGTGGCCAAATAGGGTCGTCAAGGCATAACTTTGCAGCCACCCCACCGTTTCCTGACCTGAGCACATCTTTGGATAGCTTGATTTTTCTGGTTCTGATGGTGGAGCAAAAATTGGTGCGGTGCACACCAATTCCTGCACACAGCCACAAACTGAGCTTGACACGCCTGCACATGTATAAAATTGCCCCGCATTTCCTGTGTGGATTTGGGTTTGGTGAGCTCTGCAGCTGAGCTGTGCGCTCAGGAGAGGCAGATGTAATGCAGCATTTTGGCCCACCGCTTCCCACCCACACCTTTGATTGGCCTCAATTCTCGTTCATTAGATACCTCTTTCCCCCCTGCAAACCTCAGGCTTGGTCCGGCTTGAAAGCATGCAGAGGTTGCGGAGTATCGCATCTCCTGTGTTGGCACCCACATCCGGTTGCGACAGAGTCACCCACGGAACACACCTTCCCGACCCCCTCCCCCAAATCCGACTTTGCAGCATCAAATCATTATGCAAGAGCAGCTAGAGTTCTGGAAAGCAGCAGGATTGGAGCGAGTATGGGGATGTACCATTTTCCTGCCAAAATGGTGCCAAAATGGCCAATGTCGTGCAAGCCGCGCTTCCACCTCGCATTATCTCACACAGCCTGACTGTTTACGACATATGTACATGTTGTGCATGGTTGGGTCTGGAAATGGGGCCAACAAGTGGGCGGAGAAGGTAATTGGCCATGTTTAGGGCGGTGCAGTGGTGGGGACCAGTTCTGCTTGGAAAATTTAGCAAATTTCAGGCCAGGTAGTGGGTTGGTTGTGTTTTATTTTAGTGGCGACGCCGGCAGGGCATCGCTGTCCACCATGTGTAGCCAAGTGGCAACGGGGAAGTTTGCTGGGCACTATCCCATGTAGCCAAAATTTCATAATGTAATTTACATGTTATTTTACTCGGGATTGTGAAAGTGAAGAAGATGAGTGATTTCCCAAATTGGGGACAACCCCCTCCCCGTCCCAACCATAGGGACCCAGCAGCATCAGCTACAGAATGGGCAACAGCACCAGCAGCAGCACCAGCAGCTACAAACACTTAAGTCCCATGCAAGTAGCATCCAGGCTCCTCTCCCTCCTCCTCCTGCTCCTCCCCCATCAGCAGCAGCAGAAGCAGCAGCAGCAGCAGCTCCCCCAGCAAGCACAGCAGCTGCAGCTCTCCCGTCACCTACACCACCTGCTACAGCTGGGGAGGATGCAGTGTTTGACCATTAGGAGGGCTTAGTACAGGAGGGGGAGAAGCAGCGCAAACGAACAGGGGACGCAAGCTCGGGGATATGAATGTCATCCCTGAACTGGAGCAAGCCGTGCACACAGGCAGGCAAGAAAGACATCATGATGGTCCTGGTCAGCCTCTACAAGAATGAAAAAGCAAGCGCTCAGCAAGAAGCAGCAGCGGCAGTTGGCAGAAGGCAACCCCCCTCCCCCCAAAAGTGCTAGTACACATCAAATGTATGTATGGAGAGCTATAAGCCGTAACTGCTACTCCAGGCCATTTGAATGGTCTGGCTTGAGATATATGTATAGTGTTTTTGTATTAGTATGTAGGACCTCATGTGCAGGTGGCAGCGCAAGGGCAGCTGGAATGCCCAAGCTCTGCATTGCCACAGTACAGTGTATTAAAATCCTTGTTATAAAGAAGTAATAAAATTTTGAAACCCAACTGTCAAAATTTGGCAAGGCTTTTCACTCTTCCGGTGCTACATGCTTTTCTGGGATGAGCACCCAGGTAGCCATTTTCACTTAAAATGGTACACACCTAACAATCTTTTAAAAAATACTGGGTTGGCTGGCCCTGGCCAGGAACTGCCGGTCCCTGTTTAAAAATTTGTTTAGCAAGTTTCTGCTGTGCCCCATGCCCTCTCCCGCCCTCCTGACACTGCAGGCCTGCACAACAATATTGTTTAGGAGGCTGGCCAAACTTTCAGGGCGGGGGCTAGGCCTGGGTGGGCCTGAGTAGACACTATGAACTACAGAAGCACAGAACACCTAGGGGCTACGCCCCATGACTGGGGCTTCCCCAAAAGTTATTGATACAAGGTGGGGAGTAGTTTAAGCCTTACCCTGTTTGGCGCCATGGCTATCTCAATGGGGATGGAGGCACCATATGAGTCGCCTGTAATTGGATCTGTGTCAGCCCCAAGGAATTGCACATGTCTTGGACCCTCCGAGGAACTCCAGACGTCTGGGTTTAAGCCTGTGTGCAAGAGGTGCATGTCCCATGGAGCGCCATAAAAATACGTAAACAAGCCTGAAACATGACGCCTTAAGCATCTTAGGTAGGACAATTTAACATCGAGAGGCAAGGCCTGTGTTTGCACAAATAACTTCAGGAAGTTGAGCAAACCATCAGTTTGATGCATTTTGCTCTGTTTGATAATAACTTATTATAAATAAGTGGCATACACTTACCTGCATACAGCAGCACATCCCTGAGGTTGACACCACTGATACACTTACCTGCATACACTTACCTGCATAAACCTACCTGCATACAGCAGCACATCCCTGAGCTTGACACCAGCCCACTGCGCATTGCCAATGGCACCAATGTCCCAGTCCAGGCCCTTGACAGGCTTAATGGACTTCATTTCGTTGCGACGGTTGCCTGCAGGAACAAGCGTTTAACTTTGCAATGCTTGAGAGTCATGGAGTACTCTGGGAGTGACATGTTTGCCATAGCTCATGAAGTACCTTAACCAACAACATCAGAGGTAAACCAGCGCAAAGAAGACTACAGATGTGATGTTCCTCACCCAACTTGTGCAATTCCAGGATTAAAGGAGCTCAAATTTAAAGAGATCATGACCATCCATCTAAAACCTGAGCGCTTCAAGCGGCTTTTCCTCATTGCCCTGGATAGAGAAGCACCTTAAATACACCTTACAAAATGGACAACCATCCCCTGTGCCTGTTCCTTTTGCTAAGCACCCACCAGAGCATTCTACAGCAGCTGTTATAGTAGTCTTTTTAAACCTGCATTGTAGGATGCCATGGCCCACAAGATCAGTCCTTGCTTGTAGACCAGTGACCATGAGCAAGGTTGACCACCAATTGCTATCAGTCTTGGCTGTATGTGCCTGACTGAATGCATGTAGGGACTCGTGTGCGCTCTGTGAGTGCCTTGACAGCAGCGCGCTGGCTCTGCAATACCCCCAAGCTCCTCAATGCCAAAGATTGTTGCAAAATAGGAAGAAAATGGGGGCAACTGTCACCCACAATCTCTTCAGATCTTCGACGCTTAAGCTCACACTGCGAGCCTCCTCTCCTCCAACAGAGAGTTGCCATGAGACTGGGTCCTTCTCAGGCGGCACAGGCAGATGGTTCCTGGGGAGGGTAGTGGGATGCAAAAGAGCATGTGTGCAAATTCCTGCCCTTTGTGTGTAAGCCCCATTGGCAGGACTGAGCTCGAAAAAATTGATCAGCCTCACCTGACATAAAAGACATCTGTAGGCGTGATAAGGTGTGCAGCGACAATGGGGCCTGGGGTCTCGGCATTGCATGGCTTGATTGATCTGCAAGAAGAGGCGAGCAGAAGCAGTGGAATTGTGCACATTGACCTTATACCAACGTCTCCCGCGTTCGCTACTTATGCTCCCAAAGTGCTGTAACATCTCACATTCTCATTATCTTACCGGCCAATTACACATGTATTGCCTGACCATGCAACATTTTTAAAGGCTGAGCATGTGGCTGCCGCTGGCAAATTACCAGAGAGAATAAGGTTCATCCAATAGTCAAGCATATGAGAGCCACTGAGCACCCAAGAGGCATGTCAAGAACATTGCCCTGACTTGTAAGCAGTCGAGCTGGTTACAAATGAACCCATCCACCTGTACAAGAGAGCCGGGTGGCGGGAGGGCTCGTCAATCCATGGGTCCTCTGTTGGGTCCTTCTTATCAGGTCCTAAAAGGACAGAGTGGACAGAGCAAGCAACGTAATCGAGCAATCATCACTCCTGATTAAAATGTGGTGGAGAGGAGGAAAAGGCTGTTTCCTGATATGTTTCAGAGTGCAAACATTACAATTTTATGAAGAAGGGACAGCTCCTGTGCAGATTGAACTTGGTCATTTGCATAGAAAAGGTTGAAAGCGGGCACCAGCACCGCTTCCAATGCCTCCAAACATGAAAGTTTGGCGTGCAGGTGTGAAACGCATATCCTCTTCGCTTATTATCATGATGAACTTGCAATTCACAACCTTAGCATTATCACCTCCTTTTTAAGTATAGCTTTGCGGCCTGATAAACAGCAATGAACTTCATCCTGGGGCAAGAATCTGGGGCAGAACTGCGGCTGGTCTAAGTGTTTGGCGGGGAATTCAACAAATAATAGCATATTTCACCACGCAGAGCACCAGCCTCTGATGCAAATGTGTGCAAGCACCGTGGCGGCTGCCGGCATACGCCACCTAACAACACTAATCCTTGCACACCCCGGACATTGTTGCATCTGACACCGTAGAATTCCATGAAAACAGATGTTCATATTTTGGACGTCCTGCACGCACTAGCCTCTTTATTTTCCGCTTAAATCTTCAATGTCTAGCATACATTTTTGACTCCAACCATCCCAGAATGAGCAAATTGAATTGGTGGATCCATCAAGAGAAGCTTCCAGTCTAAGTTTCAGCTCAGAACCTATGTTGCTACTGAAATTTAGACATGAATTGAAGTCTGCACCCTGTTCTTTACACCACGGACCGGAGAAACACCAGCAAATCGCACTCTTGATCGAGTTCATCCAGAACTAAGATCTGACATAAAACACTCATTACTTTCCAATTACTCCTGCCAGTAAGATGTTCCCATTTCCCAATACTGCATGCATGCTGCACCTGGTTCAGAGGTTACTGACCAAAGACCATGGTTCCCGCGCACGCGGGGCTTGCCAGTGACATTGGTTGCCTATTTGTGTGCTAATTCACCAAAATATTAAGAGTATATGTTTCGTTTTCAGCAACTTTATTCATGACCAACTTGCCAATTGCTTCCTTAGTCTTCGCTCCCACTTCGCTTTGGGTTCCTGGAATTGCTTAATAAGTTTGTCTGTGGTTCGTCCTGGCCTGACCAGGAATTGGTCTTTAGTTGATTCTTATCTAAGCTGATGCTGCTCATCAAATCATGCTTGATTATGGGGGGATGAGGAATATGCAAGGGGAGTGTAGCCCTCAAGTTATTTATTTATGAATTGAGCAACAACAAGCAGTCTAAGCATTATCTTGAAATAATGGTATTAAAAGGCTCAGCGTGGGGTGAGTTACGATATCCAGTCATATCCCCAAAAAAACAGCACTGGGTGAAAAATCAAACGGGTCCCAAGATAGGTAGATAGATACTAGGTGACATTTTGGGTTATAGACAAGCAAGGGAGGTGTTGCAAGCAATGCTGGAAAATTCGGCAAGGGCTGTCCCAACACCAGAGCCTGCTGTACTGCATTCATTATTTACATAAGAAACATCATTGCAAATTGAATCATAGCAAATTGTCCAGTCAGTCACGAGCTTGAACGGTCTCACAGATGTGTGTGAAGTTGCCGACCGGACCACTTCCCTACCCGCAATCCCAAGAACTGTGCAAAGGGAGGCATGCTGAGTGAGCCTGCACCATCAAGCAGCGGTCAGGGGACCTGGGGCTGCCTGGCTGGCGAAGTCAAAAGCCCAAAAATAGCATAACATTTGGCTTTTCTGACTGCATGCTGCATCTGCAGCCACCAAAACTTGGAATCCCCAGTCAAACATTTAGCTAGGAACAAATGCTGAGTTTCAGGCCAGGCCGTGGGCCCCCCCCCAATAAACTTGACCTGAAGCACCCCAAACCTAGGGGCTACGCCCAATGACTGGGGCTTCGCCAAAATAATACCTGGAAGGGTGGTAACAGCCTCCTGTGCACCTGCATTTTTTAGCTTCCTCCAGCTACTAATGTGCTGAGACACCTGTCCCCAAAACATTTCTACAAGGTGTCCTATTGAGTACCAGCAAAGTATGCACCATTGATCCACCTGGAGTGGCCTGAGTGGGGTCCAGCTTTAAATCTGTAACAGACCCCCTCACACCTTGTTGATTGCCACCTCTCTAATTATGGATCAAAAAAAGTATTGGTCATGAATCTACGCTGCAGGGCAAGCACAGCACTGCCAAATTGCCTGGCTAGCTATAAGAAATGATGTCAAAGTTAGTTGGCGATACAGAGGGAAGCTTCTACGACAGGTACTCCAGGGGCGCGGCAAGCTGCAACAAGCCTTTAAATACTGATTTTGTAAGGGTGTGACAAGCAAATGTTGATTCACTTTGTATACTTGCAATAACTTTTTATTCCTAAGAAATTAAAAGAAGATCTTGTACTTTCTCTAGCACGTACATTAAGATGATATGAAAGGGCAAGTTCTGTAAAGCAATGGTGCATTTTTGCATTTTACGTGACAGTGGCTTACAAAAAGAAGGTCATCCCCACAAACAGCACCCCCCAAACCGTCACTAAGCTTTCCAGCGCGGCTCCCCATGTCCTGAGCAGCCAGGGGGGTCGAGGGCACCCCATGGGCCGTCCCTGAGGCAAGGGTCCCAGCCCGCTGCTGCTGGCTCACCCGATGGAATCTCAAGGGTTCCCCAATCTGGCTGTATTTGCATGAACGAGCTAACCCAAGTATTTCTGAATAACCCAGATGGAACATACACTTTGGAGGGCCTATTAGGCACTGCTGTCCTCAAAGCGTGACTCAAGTCAAATTGCCTGCGAACGGATGCTCATGTTCCATCACATCCGCTGACCCCAATAGAGCTAGTCTGGTTGTAGAAAAAAAAACCACGTGAGGATTGTTAAAGAGCCTGCTGACAGTGCAGACAAGTGACCCTGCTGGAGACTCAAGGGTACTCATTCCGCCGATGCCTTGCCCCTGCTCAATTGGAAGGCCAACTAAACACATAAACGCCTCCAGGGTAAAAGTACCCTTCGAATTAAAAAACTATCAGGACAATCTGTGACCTGCATGGATTTTGGCGGTGATTTCTCCATTTCCCCCTGCAGGCTCTCTGGGGCCCCTTGCTTGCCTTGCCCCAAAAGAACACCTGACGGGGGTGAGTGCTTGATTTTTAAGGACAAAAGTGCCCAGTTTGGAGGTGTGTGCATGAGATGGCGCTGTGTCCACCATCTCCCCCCTGCCTGCACCCTGCAAACTGGCCCACACACAACCCCCCTCCTCGCCTGCTTGGCATTGCCAGACGCAGCAAGAAAAAAACAGCTTTCTGTTGCACTTTTCAGGACAATGAATGGTGCAGGGGTTGCAGAGATCAGTTTGAAAAACAAATGCGCATGCTGAGTGAGACAATTTGGCCTGACAAGGGGTCGGCTGTTCGTGGGGACGACCAGAAGGCTTCCTGATACAACATTGATCTTGGAATAGTGTTATCACAAGTGTCCGCACGTTCTATCTTGGTGACAATATCAGCTTACAATCGACGCAAATAATAGACAAGAAGGGGCTTGTGCATGGAACGGGGAAGGGAAGCAGGAAGTACTTGATGACAGTGGCAGCAGGCCTAACAGTAGCACAGGAGCAGCAGACAGAGAAGCAGGCAGTAGAGCAGGAAGTCCAAGTTCTGAAGGTGGCCTACATCCGCCGCAGAAACAGCAAGGCTCATGGGCTTGATGAGCAGGTGCGTTCCTTGCAGGCATTGTGCTTGAGGATGAGCAAGGAGGGGAAGTGGAGAGAGGAGAACGACAGGGTGAGGTGGCTATTGCTAGGTAGGATAAGATACAAGAAGTCCCAGGATCTAGTGTTAACGCCCTAGACACTCAAACTTTAGTCAATGCAGTTGGTCCTTTATAACAGTTATTGGGCAACAGGTCGTCCCCACAAACAGCCTCACCCAAATTGTCTAATTAAGCCGTTCAGCACCGCTCCTTAAATTCTGAGCAGCCAAGTGGTCGAGGGCACCCCAGGGGCTATCCCTGAGGTGCAAGCCTCAGCCTGCTGCTGCTAGCTTGCCCAATAGAATCGTGGGGCTTCCGAGTTTGGCTGTTTTGCCCGAATAATATTTCAATGATAAATCTGTTTTGGACGGCCACAAGGCACAGCTGTTCTAAAAGGGTGATTAAATTTAAATTGCTGGCTGACAGATGCTATTGCATTGTCACCCTTGCCACAATAAAGAGCACAAAAAGTATGTTGTTGGAATAAGCGTCTCCATTAGAGGTGTGCTAAGCAGCCTGCAGTCAGCAGACCTGCTGGACACAAGTGAGTCCACATTCTGCAGAGGAACCGTACCTGCTCCTCCCTGCGGAAACTACGCACACCTATTTGTATCACCTCGCAAGAAGTGCTAAAAATAAAAATGAAGTAAACTGATGGCCTTGGTGAGAAGTTGTGGGAGAAAAGTGGCACTTAAATGTCTATCGTTCTATCGTTGTACCTCTCCGACCTTTTACACCCAATTTCACATACCAATTTAAAGCCAATCAATGCATGAATTTGGAAACTCTATTCTCTCAACTTGGTTCAGTGTGGGAGCAGAGGGGACTGGTTTTGTGACAATGAACATTACAAGATCAAGTTTTTGGCCAGAGCTTACACCACCTTACATTTCCTGAAAGAACAAAAATTGTGCAGGGGTTGCAGGTATACTGTACCAATTGTATATCACGCCTCCTAAATAATGTTTTTTGCCCTGCGGACTGCGGGCACGATAAATAAATATATATCCGCTGCTGGGGGTGCGGCATTGTGAAAATATTGGGTCAGTCAAGGCAATGAGTGGTCAGGGGTCCCCAGCACCTCCCTCCGACCCCCTCCCAGCAGCTCCCCCCCAGCAGCGGACCCCACACCATTGGATAGCTTATATTTTTCCGGTTCTGATGATGGTCTTGGGGTCGAAATTGGTGCGGTGAGTGGAAGGCAATTTTGGAAAAATGGTATGTGATGTTGGAAGAGTGCGCGCTGTTTCCCACTCCTAGCCCCAAACTCCGAGCTTGAGATGCCTGCAGATGTGTAAAATTGGGCCGCACATCCTGTGTGGATTTGGGCGTGGGAAGCTCTCCCGTTGAGCTGTGCACTCAAAAGAGGCAAATG
>LKMJ01001744.1_pt1 | contig 19492 bp, 19 predicted proteins | sample 643391 | NCBI WGS metagenome assembly LKMJ01 (sample SAMN04112250, study PRJNA286221) | soda lake metagenome | biome: soda lake; feature: Kulunda Steppe; material: water; isolation source: sample PL-Br10 brine of Picturesque Lake | place: Russia: Kulunda steppe | collected 2010-07 | reverse complement strand
GTCGATACCGGGATCGGGACGAACTACGAACGCGTCCTCGACGCCATGGAATCGATCGGTATCGCCCCCTCGGAGCTATCACACATTCTCCTGACGCACGTCCACCTCGATCACGCTGGCGGTGCGGGCTTTCTCGCCGCCGAAACCGACGCCGACGTCTACGTCCACGAGAGCGGCGCGTCGTTTCTCGCCGATCCGGAGCGGATCTGGGAGGGAACGAAGGCGGCCGTCGGCGATCAGATCCAGTTTTACACCGAGCCGAAACCCGTCCCCGAGGACCGCCTCGAACCGATCGAGGACGGCTCGACGATCGATCTAGGCTCCCGCACGCTCGATGTCCGCCACGCGCCCGGGCACGCCTTCCATCAGGTGGTGTTCTACGATGCCGACGCCGAGGCCGTCTTTTCGGCCGACGCTGCCGGGATCTACGTCCGAGACCTCGATACCGTTTACCAGACCTCCCCGCCCCCGGGCTTCGATCTCGAGCAGGTCATCGAGGACGTCCGAATGGTACAGCGCATCGATCCCGAAACGATCTGCTATGCACACTTCGGCCCGGCGGCTGCCGAGGGTCGACTCGAGACGTATATCGAAGTGATCACCGAGTGGATCGAGGCCGTCGACGAAAAGCGGGCCGAACTCGAAGACGACGAGGCGGTCATCGATCACTTCGTCCGGACGTCCCCCGTAGCCGGTGTCTGGGACGAACCGAAAGCGAGCGAGGAAGTCGTTCTCAACGTCCGCGGCGCGCTTCATTACCTCGAAAACCGGTCCGAAGAGTAACTCGGGTGGATCCGTTTTTCAGGACGATTATCGACCGATCACGACGTTGTCGGTTCCGAAACCGCGGTCTCGATGTCGAGTTCCCCGGCCACCTCCGACAGGAGGTCCCCCTTCACCTCCGACGTCTTCGTTTCGATTTCGGCCACGAGCGGCGGATCGAACTCCTCGCGGACGCGCTGAATCCGCTTTGTTTCGGTCGCCACCCGCTCTCGGAGGTATCGGGCCCCACGGCCGTTCTCGTCGTCGTCCGGTGACGGAGTCAGTCGATTGGCGACCAGTCCCCTGACCGATAGCCCCGATTCGATCATCGCACCGACGGCGCGCTCTGTCTCGTTCAGCGAGAGCTCGTCGGGATTCAACACGAGGAAAAAGGCCGCTTCGTTCCGCAGCGTCGAGCCGGCGAACTCGAAGAACTCTTTGCGCTTCTGGAGGCGGTCGAGGACGGGGTCCCCGTCCATCACTCGCCTCGGTTCGTTGTTGCCGATGGCGGCCTTCTCGAAGAGATCGATGCTCGTCCGTCGTTTGTACATCAACCGATCGATCCAGTCCTCGAGGAGTTCCGGCAGCCCCAGCAGTCGGAGAGTGCTCCCGGTCGGCGAGGTGTCGAAGACGACCCGATCGTACGGATCGGCGGATCGCATCACCTCGATGAACCGATCGAACAGCGCCGACTCGTAGGCCCCGGGTGTGTCGTGAGCCATCTCGAGTTGTCGATTGATCTCGTTTACCATCGCGGCCGAGACCTGCTCGGAGAGGTCCTGTCTGATCTCGTTGAGGTGTCTCGTGATCTCCTCCTCCGGATCGATCTGCATCGCCTGAAGGTTGTCGAACCCATCGACGGGACGGGCGTCGTCGTCGAACGGCTGATCGAAGACGTCGGTCACCGAGTGGGCCGGGTCGGTCGAGACGACGAGTGTTTCAAACCCGTCGCGGGCCGACTGGACGGCGTAGGCACACGAAACGGTCGTCTTGCCGACACCACCTTTTCCCCCGAAAAAGACGAACGGTTCCACGGTTATCGCCCCCGTCGGTTGCGTGGTGGGGTCATTAGAAGTGGTACTGCTGACCTTTTCGTTCGATGTACGAACCACGGTCCCACAGCCGTCGCTCCCAGGATTCGAACTCGTCTTCGAGGTACGGGAGCAACTCCGCGGTGTAATACGAAACGGGCGAGGGGATACCGGCGCGCGCTCCGGACCACACGCTCGCTCGATGGACCGCCGCCACGATTGCGGGATGACCCGCGCTGTGAGACCTGTGAGTACCGCGAGGAGTGTGGGACGAAAACCGGCTCGCTCCGATCGCGGCTATCGCTATGATCCTGCGAGCCACGCGTCGATCTCGTCCGCGAGTTCGCCCCGGCGGACGATCTCATCCGCGCTCACATCGACGACGGTACTCTCTCCGCCGGCCGTCTGCCCACCGTCGACGACGACGGCCCGTTCACGTATCGAGGGATCGATCTCCCCGATCTGCCGGGCGCTTTCCGCCCCCGACCGGTTCGCGCTCGTCGCGGTGATCGGCCCCGTTCGGCGGGCCAGTTCGCGGGCGATCCTGTGATCCGGGACGCGAACACCGACACGGTCCCGTCCGGCGACGAGCTCGTCCGGGACCCGCTTGGTCCGCTCGAGGAGTACAGTCACCGGTCCCGGCAGGAACCGTTCACAGAACGCCCGCTCGGTTTCGGTCATCCGCACGTAATCGGCCGCGACCGACACGTCCGGCAACGCCATCGATACGGGCCGGTCCCGCGGTCGATCCTTCGCCTCGTAGACGCGTTCGATCGCCGCTGGATCGAGCGCGTCGGCACCGAGCCCGTAGACCGTCTCGGTCGGGTAGACGACGAGATCGCCCCGCCGGATCGCCGCGACGGCTTCGGTCATAACCGACTCGCTCACAGCTCTTCGATCGCCGCCTCGATGTCGTCGTATGGCGGGAACTCCGGCCACTCGGTCGCCACCCAGCCGTTCTGTATCGTCCGGTCCTCGTCCATGACGAAGACGGCCGGCCGTGGCTCCGCCAGTCCGGACATCCCGTCGAGATCGTGGCTGATCCCGTAGCGCTCTGCGACGCCGTTCTGCGGGTCGGAGAACAGCCTGAACGACTCCAGACCCCACTCCTCGAGGAAGCGAGCGTGTTCGTACGGCGTGGAGATCGAGAGCCCGACGATCTCGGCGCCGTGTTCGTCCCAGCCGCGGTCGCGGATCTCTTTCCAGATATACGTCGCCGGGAAATCGCCGTCCATCGTGTGGAAGACGAGGACGATCGGCCCCGAATCGGTGAGCTCCGAAAGCGAGGCGTCCTCCCAGTACTCGTCGCTCACGAGTGGTCGGGTGAAATCCGGCGCTTTCTCGCCGATCTCGGGATGCTCGGCCGTTTCGAGTTCGACGACGTCGAATTCGAGGTTCATTCGGAGCCACCTCCGGTCGCCGCCGTCGCGGTGACACGCTCGGGGTCGACGCCGCCGTCGCCGTAGGTCGTCTCGAGATATTTGACGATGTTCGCGCTCTCGCTCATCGTGACGCCGGTCCGCTCGTCGACGATTACCGGGACCGTCCGGGCGCCGCTGACGCGTTTGACGACGTTTCGGCGGGAGTGGCGGGCTTCGACGAACCGCGAACGGTACGACAGCCCCAGATCGTTCAGCACACGGATCACACGTTCACAGTACGGACACGCCTGCAGTCGGTATACGGTTATTTCGGGGTCGGCCATACGTCCCCTAGGACGGCTCATCGCCTAAGAGTGTCGCCGTTCGACGCGGGCGTCGGACAATCACCCCGCCGAACCATGACAAGTCTTAATCTCGCCCCGCATGAAGGGCGGACATCTAAATGGGTACACTCACATGGACACTCGCAACCGCCATCCTACAGGCGGCACCCGATGCCGGGGAGCTTCCGTTTAGCGACACGACGGTCGCGGTACTGGGTTCGGCAGTGATCTTGCTTCTGCTGTTGCTGTCGGCCTTCTTTTCGTCGTCGGAAATCGCGATGTTCTCGCTGCCGCCCCACCGCGTGGACGCGATGGTGGCCGACAAGATCCCCCGAGCTGAGACGCTAAAGCGCCTCAAGGACGACCCTCACCGGCTGTTGGTGACGATCCTCGTCGGCAACAACATCGTCAACATCGCCATGTCCTCGATCGCGACCGGACTCCTCTCGTATTATTTCTCTCAGTCCGTCGCCGTCCTCACCGCGACGTTCGGCATCACCGCGCTCGTGTTGCTGTTCGGCGAGAGCGCGCCCAAATCCTACGCCGTCGAGAACACCGAATCGTGGGCGCTCCGAATCTCGAAGCCGCTGAAGATCTCCGAATACCTCCTCCTCCCGTTGATCGTCACCTTCGATTATCTGACCCGCCAGGTAAACCGGATCACCGGCGGCCGCGCGGAGATCGAATCGACCTACGTCACCCGCGAGGAGATACGCGATATCATCGAGACCGGCGAGCGCGCGGGCGTACTCGAGGAGGACGAACGCGAGATGCTCCAGCGGATCTTCCGGTTTACGAACACGATCGCGAAGGAGGTGATGACGCCCCGTCTGGATATGGAGGCCGTCTCGAAGGACGCGACGATCGACGAGGCGATCCAGCAATGCGTTCAGTCCGGACACACTCGGCTTCCGGTTTACGACGGCAGCCTGGATAACGTCCTCGGGATCGTCCACATCTCCGATCTGATCCGTGACTCGACGTACGGCGAACGGGACGAGATTGCTCTCGAGGATCTCATCGAGGAAACGCTCCACGTCCCAGAATCGAAGAACGTCGACGAACTACTGGCCGAGATGCGCGAACAGCGGATGCATATGGTCGTCGTCATCGACGAGTTCGGGACGACCGAGGGGCTCGTCACGATGGAAGACGTCACCGAGGAGATCGTCGGCGAGATCTTACAGGCCGGCGAGGAGGAGCCGATCGAGTTCGTCTCCGACAACGAGGCGATCGTGAAGGGCGAGCTGAACATCGACGAGGTCAACGAGGCGCTCGATATCGATATCCCCGAAGGCGAGGAGTTCGAGACGATCGCCGGGTTCATTTTCAACCGTGCGGGCCGACTCGTCGAGGAGGGCGAACGGATCGACTACGACGGGATCGAGATCCACATCGAGCGCGTCGAGAACACTCGGATCATGAAAGCGCGCGTCGTTAGAACCGAGGAGTACGAACAGGCATCCGTCGAGGAGATCGGTGACGACGAGGACAACTCCGAGTGACGCAGTCGCTATAATACAGCCGCGAGCAGCGTGTACAGTCCGAAGCTGAGTACGCCCGCCCCGAGAAGCGATCCGATCCACGCGAGAACGGTGTATCCCATCTTGCTTCCGCTGACGCCACCGGTTCCGGCGGCTGCTCCGGCACCGATAACCGCCGAGACGATGATCTCGTTGAACGAGATCGGTACCCCGAGCAGGATCGCGACCTGAGCGATGATGAAAGACGGGATCAGCGCCGCGATCGAACGTCGGGGGCCGAGCGAGGAGTAGTCCTGTGCGATCGCTTTGATCATCCGCGGGGCGGCCGTCCACGAGCCGATCAACAGTCCGAGCCCGCCGCCGAAGAGCAACGCGACGAGCGGGATACCGATGCCAGCCGTATCGAAAAGCGGCAACAGTGGTCCAAGCGCAAGGCCGACCTGGCTACCGCCGGCCGAGAAGGCGACGAGCCCCCCGAGAGCCAAAAGGAAATGCTGCTGTCCTCTGGCCCGGTCGTTTCGAATGTCCGCCGCCAGCGCGACAGTGACAACTACAGCGAACGAAAGTGTGGCCAGCCCCCGTGTCGCGGCTCCGGATCCGATCGTTCCGGCAATGCTCTGGACGGTGTCTGGCGGACCCAGGAGGACGAACTCGACGTTCGCCAGAATCGCGCCGACGATCCCGGCCAGTATCGGGATCGCGACCACCTCGGGGACTGATTCGTGCCGGAGGAGCTTCGCCGTTCCAAAGGCGACACCGCCACCCACGAAGGGGGTCAACGTCCAGACGGCGATGATCTCGTAATACTTCGCGAGCGCGGGCTCACCACCCATCGCCAGTCCGGCGCCGACGACGGCTCCCGTCACAGTGAACGCCGTCGCGATGGGATAGCCGGTGAAAACGCCCACGGCGACGAGCCCGGCGGCGATCGATAGCGCGACGATCGCGGCGACCGGGGACAGCGTCGCACCGACGATGAGCTCCCGTCCGACGGCCTCCGTCACGTTCGCTCCTTGGAGAGTCGCACCGAGCAGCCCGAGGATCCCGACGAAAAACCCGGCACGCATCACGGAGATGGCGTTCGCGCCGACGGCCGGGGCGAACGGTGTGGAGCCCGACGATCCGGCCCCGATCGCCCACGCCATGAACAGGCTCGCGATCCCGGCGGCTACGAACGTCGCGACCGTCGCTGGGTCCATTGGCGACCGGTAACTGTCCGGGGTATAAACACCCGTCGGACGCGACCGACGAAACCGGTAAACCGATCCGGATCGAACGGCGTCTGTGTCGGGGTCGGATAGCTATCGAACGGTTGATTCTCGCGTCAGCGTCGCCTTCACTGTCCGAGGGTCGGAGTTCATCGGTCACGTTCGTCCCGTCGAATCAATCGCCGAGTCGGAGGAATTTATAAACGAGATCGAAGCTGAGTACCGCGACGCGACCCACAACGTCCCGGCCTATCGCGTGCGGGCCGATCCGTTCCGGGAGTACGCCAGCGACGACGGCGAACCGTCCGGGAGCGCGGGTAAACCGATGCTGTCGGTGCTACAGGGACGGGATCTGGAGAACGTCTGTCTCGTCGCAACCCGGTACTTCGGCGGAACGGAACTCGGTGTCGGTGGCCTGATTCGGGCGTATTCACGGGCGGCAAAGGACGTCCTCGATGCGGCCGGGACGGTCGAACGTCGACCACAGCGACAGTTTGAGGCCGTCGTCGATTACGACGATTCCGGTACCGTCCGGGGAATCCTCGAGAGCTCGGCGGCGGCGTTCGAGGCCGACTACGGCGAACGGGTCGTCTTCGACGTTTCCGTTCCCGTTTCGGAAGCGGATGCACTCGTCGACCGGCTTCGGAGCGCGACCCGGGACCGGATCGAACTGTAACCCGTCAGCTGGACGTCTGACGTTTCGACAGGAGACGAATCGACGGACGAAGCGGGTATCCAGACGAAGCGAGGGGGTTATTTCGGACTGTATCGGCGTTTCAGGTCCCAAAGGCGCGATCGCCGGCGTCGCCGACGCCCGGGACGATGTAGCCGTCCTCGTCGAGTCGCTCGTCGATACTGACTGTCAGGAGATCCGCGCTCGGGTACGCCGAATCGACGCGTTGCAGGCCGTTCGGTGCGCTCACTGCGGACAGTACGATGAGTCGTTCGGGCCGTCCCATCCCGAATATCTCGTCGAGCACCGCGACCATCGTACTCCCCGTTGCGAGCATCGGGTCGGCGACGATGACCGTATCGTCGTCGTTGATCTCCGGGAGTTTGATGTAATCGACAGTGATCGGGAACTCCCCGTCTTCGTTCATGCCGGCCGCTTCGTCACGCCCGGCCGAGATAACGCCCTGCCGCGCGTGTGGGAACGCTTTGACGAGCCCTTCGACGAAGGGCGTCGCCGCGCGGAGAACGTTCACGATCACGACGTCGTCGAGCCCCTTGACGACCTCTCCGGTCGTTTCGGCCAGCGGGGTCGTGATCGAAACGTACTCCGTTTTCATCATCCCGTCGATGATTTCGTACCCACAGAGCCGACCGAGATCGATCAGCCCGTCTCGGAACGCGACTTGGCCGGTTTCGTCCGACCGGAGCTCCGAGAGGGTATGTTTCGCCAGCGCGTGGGTGATGACGTGAGCCTCACCGCGATCCTCGATGGCCATACCGGTATGCCGGACGCCGACGGCTTAAAGCCCGCCGTTGGGCGGTCCGTCGCTTCAGAGCTTCGACCACCGTGCCGGTAGCAGACCATATAAGTCCTCGGCTCCAATCGTTTTTTCAATGGATGTCGAGGAGAGCGTCTCCGGGTTCAAACTACGCGGACACTGGACCGAGATCGTCGAACACGGCGAGCGGATCACGCGCGCACTGAAAGATCTCGCTGGTGAGAACCACGAGATCGACGAGAGTGCGCTCGAGGAGTGGGACGAGTGGCGTCCGAAAGCTGACGAACGCCTTTCCGACGACGTCAGTCAGAAAACCGCCGAGCAGGCTAGTATCGACGAGGGAGAAGGTGAAAAAGCCGGGAAAGCGCCCGACGAGGACCTCAAAACCGCTGGCGAGAAACTCACCGAATCCTACCAGCAACTCGAGGAACCGACCGAAGCGGTCAACGAATGGCGGGAGTCGATAAATTACGTGGCCCGCGCGGCCGATTCGGCGACCCGGAAAGCGCTCCGAAAAGTCGAAGGCAGCGTTTACGAGAACGTGATGACGCAGGTGTCCCCGTACTACTTCGATAACGGCCTCGTGAGCGCGAACCTCAACCGCGCAGACGCCGATAGCGGCGAATACGTCTTCGAAATCAACGTCAACGATGACGACCTGAAAATCCGCGTTTCCAACAAACTCGCCGACTACGAAACGACGGTCGACCGGTGGCACGTCGACACCCCGAAAGAGACGGATATCGCCGAGGCGGTCGAGGGCCATTCGCCGCCTGAAGACGAGACGACCAACGGTAACTCGGACCCGAAACGGACCTGAACCGCCCCCGGTTACTCGATCTCTATTTTCCGGACGAACGGGAGTTCCCGGATGTCGTTTATCAACGTCCCTTCCAGCCGTTCGTCGGTGATGATATAGAGCTTCGGCTGGTCGGTGAACTCCGGATCCTCGCTTATCGTCTGGCGGATCGAGACCCCACTTTCCGCGATACAGTTAGTTACGGCCGCGACGATACCTGGTTCGTCCGCGTCCCTCGGGCGGACGGTCAGCACGGTCAGATCCAAGACGGGAGCGAGATCCATGAGCGAAGGTATCGCCGAGATGTTCTGGAAGATCCGACGGAGTTCGTCGTCCTCGAGGACCGCGTCCGTCGTCGCGTCGACGACACGTCTGTCGACGCCGATCTCTCGGGCGATCCCGGTGTCGGGGATCTCGATGCCGCCGGAGACGACGCGCCCCTCGTCGTTGACCGAAAAGCCCCGTTCGAGCAACAGCCGGATCACCGCCTGCTGGCTCGGACTGTCCTCGAATTTCCGCATGATCTCCTCGAACATGCTTCGTCCCTCGGGGGCGACGGTGTTGTCAGTTACGCCACGTCGTCACTGGTCGTCTCCCGGGCGGTTCGGCTCCGATTCCGAGACCTCCTACAGGTGGGCGAACAGGCGGTGTGGACGCTCGGCCGACGCGACACCGCGCTCCCGCGAAACGTCGGCCGTCCCTCGTCAGTACATGGGCCTGTCTGGCCGGGTGACCCCTTATAAACGTTCGGCTGTCAACGGCCGCCCGGCCCACCGATCGGTCGATTTACAAAAAGGCCTCTATAGTAGTCGGTAGAAGTCAATGCAGCTCTCCTCGCTATCCCGAGGCCAGCGTCCCGTCGCTGGCCGATCTAGCGCGAGAAGTGGGTAAATAGTTCTACTGAATATTATAGCTCAGTCGTCGGCCGGTGCTGCGTCGCCGCCGGAACCGGCCGTCCCCGCGACAGTCGCGCCCTTCGTTTCTAGCGCTTCGACGAGCAACTCGGCGATATCGACGATCTCGATGTCGTCCTCGAAGCCACCGGTCTTGCGGCCGTCCTCGTACATCGTCATGCACATCGGACAGGCGACGACGAACTTCTCGATACCGGCGCCGGCGTCGGTGTCCTCGAGCGCTTCCCGGAGGCGCTCCTCGCTCGGCTTTTCGTCCTCCTCCATCTCCATCCACAGCCCGCCGCCACCGCCACCGCAGCAGAAACTGTTCGCGCGGTTTCGTGGCATTTCGTGGAGATCGCAGCCGGTCGCCCGAACGAGATCCCGGGGTGCCTCGTACTCGTCGTTGTACCGTCCGAGGTGACAGGGATCGTGGTACGTGACCGTGTAATCGAGTTCGGTCCCGTCGAGTCCGAGCGCGTCGCCGTCGACGAGTTCCTCGACGGCCTGCGTCCAGTGGTACACTTCGACGTCGCCGCTTTCGTTCCAGAAGCCCTCGATATCGAACTCCATCATCGGATCGTCTGCGAACTCCTCGAAATCGATCTCCGGGTACTCGTTTTTGAACGTGTTGTACGAATGGGGGTCCGTACAGACGATCTTCTCGAACGAACAGCCCTCGAAGGAGTCGATGAGCGTCCCCGCCTGCTCGATGTAGAGGAACTCCTCGCCGACTCGACGGATGTCGTTGCCGTCGTAGACCTCGTCGTCGTAGAGGATCCCGACCTCGACGTCGGCGTGTTCGAAGATCCTCGCCAGCGACCGTGCGACCTTCTTGTTTCGGTCGTCGTAGCTCGGGTAATCGCCGACGTACCACAGATATTCGACCTCGGTCTCTCTGGCGTCCGAGACATCGAACTCGAGCGCTTCCGTCCAGTCGGCGCGGCCTCCCGGCGAGTCGCCGAACGTGTTGCCCTTCGTCATCACGTTCTGGAAGACCTCCTGCATGCTCGGCTGGATATCGCCCTGATCGGTGAGCTGTCGGTTCAGCCGGGTGAAGCTCTTGAGGTGTTCGATCTCGACCGGGCAGGCGTCCATACAGGCCATACAGGCCATACACGACTCCATCGTCTTCGCGTCGATGACCCCACCCCCGTCGGCGACAATCTCCTTCGTCTCGCCGCCCTCTCGCTCTATGGACTGCCGGTACTCCTTGAGATCGAGGATGACGTCGCGGGGATCGAGCGGTCGACCGGACGCCTTGGCCGGACAGACCGACGAACAGCGGCCGCACTTCGTGCAGGCGTCCTGATCGAGTAGCTCCTTCCAGGAGAAATCGTCTATCGATTCGGCGTTCGTCGCGTCGAGATCAGAGGGGATACCGGGCAGACGGGCGCCGGCCTTTTCGTCTCTGGTGACGACGTTCGCGAACGAGGAGATCATGTGGAACGGTTTGGCGTAGGGGATGGCGGCGATGAAGAGGAACGCCAAAAGCGCGTGTGACCACCACGCCAGCGGATAGACCGCCGCCGCCGCGGAGGCGTCCATCCCGATTCCCGCGAGTCCGAGCGCCGTCGCCGTCCCGACGAAACTCACCGGCTCGACGGCGACGATCGGTTCACCGGTGCCGAGGATCCGGAGCCCCTCGAGCAGAAAGCCGCCGACGCCAAGGAGAAACAGCGACCAGACCAGAAAGGCGTCCTCCCAGTTCGTGTGCTTGCCCCAGAGTCGTTCGGTCCGGACGACGTAGCGTCGCCAGAGTGCGATCGAGAGGCCGACAACGAAGAGCAACCCGAGCGCGTCGGTCACGAGCTGATAGGAGAGATAGAAATCACCGACCCAGAAGGACTGTCTGTCGCCCATCGCGATGGTGAACACTCGATACCACTCATCGATAAAGAGGATCGTCGTGGCGATGAGAAGCGTCAGAAAGCCCCACAGAATGAACGCGTGCATCAGTCCGCCGACCAGATCTCGGTTGAACTGTTTCTCGTTCGAGGCGACGATCTTCGCCGCCGAGACGACGCGGTTCGGGAGCCCATCCAGGCGATCGAACCAGTCCGCCCCCCCGTCGGCGTAGCGCGCGAACCGCTGATACGTCCCGTAGGCGAACACGAACACGGTCACCGTCGCGAGGAAATAGAAGAGGACCTTCTCGAAGTTGGAGATGAGCCAGAACGTCTGGCGGGTTGTCTCTTCCGTCGCCTGTATCGGAACCACCGGAAGCATACGGTAATACGGGGGAACGGACCCGCTTAAGTTTTGTCACACGCCGAGCGTTCGGCGATCGCCCCGGTCAGAGCACTCCATACGCCGCGACGAAAAAAAGCGCCGTCCCGAGCAGTGCCGTCGGCGCGTCGAGCGTCGAAAACCGCAGCTCTGGCAGCGTCGGGTTCCACGAAAAGCAGCGAGCCCGCAAGGCCAACGAGAACCGATCGGCGCGCTCGAAGGCGCGGTTGAACGCCGCGACGACGAGCAGCCCCATCCGTTCGGGAACGGATCGCTCGGTACCGAGTCGCGCGCGATAGCCGTCTCGGATCCGACCGATGTCGTCCCGAAGCACCGGAAGGAACCGGAAGACGAACGCGACACCCATCCCGAGGAACTGTCCCGTCCGCCCCGGAACGGCCCACTGAACTGCCGCTCGGGAGTCTCGAACCGGCGTCGTTCGCACGTACGCGGCGGCGACGAGCAACACGAGGAGGACACGGTATCCGGCCAGCGCCGGTGGGATCGCGTTCTCGACGACGAACCACGCCCCCCACGCGAACCCGTCGAGGAGCGGGGCAGCCAGAAGGAACGGGAAGACGAACCGGAACTCCCACAGCGCCCGATGCGGGGACGTCTCAGCGATCCAGAGCAGACAGAGTGCGAGGACCGTCAGTGCCGCAAGCCCCCTCGGGGTCGTGTAGGCGAAGGCGGCCGCGGCGAAGCCGCCCTGAACGAGGAGTTTCGATCGCGGGTCCAGACGGTGGGCGAGCGAACCGCCGGGTTCGTAGCTCAGCACGGCCGAACGCCGAGCGACTCGAGCCGTGATTCGGCCGCTTCGGGGGTCGAATCGAGCACGACGCGTCCATCGGAGAGGCCGACGATCCGGTCGAGCCGGCCCGCGAGTCCCCGGAGATCGTGAGTGGCGATCACGGCGCTCGTGCCGTCGGCCGAGAGGGTGTCAAGCCGTTCGAGAACGCCCTGTCGGGACGGCCAATCGAGCCCCGAGAACGGCTCGTCCAGAGCGAGATGCGTCGGCTCCATGGCGAGCGCCCCGGCGATCGCGACCCTCGCCTGCTGGCCGCCGGAGAGTCGATCGATCCGGCTCTCACGGTGTCGTTCCATGCCGACGGCGTCGAGCGCGGTGGTCACCCGACGATCGATCTCCGCCCGGTCGAGTCCGAGGTTCTCCGGGCCGAAGGCGACGTCGGCTTCGACCGTCGCGGCGACGAAACAGTCCCGGGGGTTCTGAAAGACCATGCCGATCGACGTGCGCGCGGCGACCGGGTTCTCGGAAACCGGCGTTCCGTCGACCGAGACCGAGCCGAAATCCGGCTCCAGAAGGCCGTTGAAGTGTCGGAGGAGCGTCGTCTTCCCTGACCCGTTGGCTCCGACGATCGCGACGAACTCGCCGTCTTCGATCGACAGCGAAACCCCGTCGAGCGCGGTCGTTTCCCCGCGTTCGTGGACGAGATCCCGGACGGTTATCATTCGGCGCGGATCGCGTCGCTCCTGACGATTCCGATCGCCGCCGCCATCTTTGCAGCTTCGGCGGGAACGAACACGACGGCGCCGGTGATGACCGCGGTCCGGAGCGTCATCTCGAGGTTCCACCACATGAACGCGACGCCGATCACGTAAATCACGGCAACGCCGAGCGCCATCCCGGCGAGCAGCCGAACACTGGCTGCTTCGGCGAGCGAGCGGAGTTCGAGCCCACCGTGGGCGACTGCGCCGACCGCGAGCGCGGCCAGCGGATACGAGAACAGATATCCGCCGGTCGGGCCGAGTAAAACGCCGAGCCCCGCGCCGCCGCCCGAAAAGACCGGGGCGCCGAGTGCGCCGGACAGAAGATACAACACCATCGACGCCGCACCCCAGATCGGACCGAGGAACAGTCCGGCCAGAAAGACGCCGAGTACCTGAAGCGTCACCGGTGCGGGCGAGAGCGGATACGGGAACGAGACGTACGCGAACGCGCCCATCAGGGCCGCAAACAGCGCCGCTCGGGCGATGTTCAGCGTCGTTTCGTCTCCGACGAGATCGACGTCCGTCGCTGCCGAGTTACTCATATCCGCCGAGAGTTCGTCAACCGTATTTATTTTGTCGGTTTACAGAACTGCCAGCGGCGGTCGACAACGCTCCGGCCCGAATCCGGCACCGAACGGGGACGAACACAACCGTTTCGTAGATCGGCGTGCAATCGGTTCGCATGGGAGACCGTTTCCCGTCCCGTGAGGCGTTCAAGATCGGCTACCAGTCGCTTTCGGCCGACGAGCGCTGTGCGTTCCTCGCCGCCCTCCGGGAGGCGCGGGGCTGGGAGACGTCCGTCGATGGAACGACCGTAATCGCGACTAGGGGCGGGACAACTCGCCAGATCGCCGTCGAGAAGCCGGAGAAAAACGCCGCTGTCGATGCGGTTGCCCTCGATGAGGGGTCGGTCGGATCGGTCGCTGACGACCGTAATCTCGACGTCCTCGATCCGGGATCGCTCCGCGACGAACTACGCTACGGTCTCGATCGCGAGCTAACGTCGGAACTGCTTCGGACGCATTTCGACGGGACGGACTGGACGGCGATCGAGCCGACCGTGGAGGCGACAGAGGCGTCCGAAACCGGGACAGCCGAACCTACCGAACGTGACGCACGGACCGAAAGCAGTACACCCAGCGATCGAACCCCGGAGATCATCGGCGGGGCATCCGGACCGACCAGCGGTGTGCTCGAGAGACCGGATAAATACCCATCCAGCACGTTCGGCGAACCGAACGGAGAGACCGACGAGGAGTCCGCCCGGATCACGGACGGGTCGCTCTCGCTCGTATTCGTCGTTGCTGTCGGTCTCGTTTTACTGCTGTTTCTGGCCTCATCGGGTGGCTACGGTATCGTCACGCTTCCGAACGCCCTCTCCGATGGGGGCGAAGCGACCACTGTCGATCCCGAACCGGAGGACACCGGACCCGCGCCGGGCGACTCCGATACCTCGGGAACGGATGCCGAGGCCGATTCGACGACTGACTCCGACGACACCGACACCACCGAGAGTGACCCGAATGAGAGTCAAATACCGAGGCATAGCCTCTCTTTGAACGATTCGGCGAGTGTCGACGATTTCACTTCGACACACGCCGTGGCGGTGGCGGAACACGACTCCTTTCGGTTCCGGGTCCGATCGGAGGGCCCGACCGACACGGCCGGCATCGACCCACCGGATGATCTCGACGTCCGGGTCGCCGCCGAGAACCGCTTTTTGCTCGAGGATAGATCCGATTATCACGACGACGGGAACGTCTCGGTCGACATTTTCGCCGACGGTGGCCGGGAGTACCGTCGGTTTAGCGGCCCCGGCGGCGTGCGATACAACAGCTATCCCATCTCCACGGATCCAACTGTCATGGAATGGAGCGGGCAGTACAGTTCGAGGCTGATCCGGACCTACATGAACACGTCGGCACACAGCATCGAACGGGCTTCAAGTGGCGGCCGGGCAACGTATCGGTTGTTCGTCGACGATCCGCCGCCAGCACTTCTCGACGAGGCGATCCACTACCGGGCATCGGCGACGGTTATGACCGACGGAACGGTTCGGACGATGACGGTGACGTATCGGCACGAACCCACGGGTGAGGACGTCTGGATCCGGTTCAGCTACGATATCGGAGAAACCGACGTCGAGACTCCCCTCTGGTACGACCGGGCCCGCGAGCGGGTCGGATCCGGTCCGGGGTTAGGTGAATGAAGAACGGAACGGGACCGACCCACCGTCTCGATCGTCGAGTTCGGGACGGAACGCTCTACGTTCGGCGGAATACTGTCAGTCGGGACGGATCCGACAGGACCTCAATCAGAGATGAACTTGTTGTCGCGCCAGTTGACCGTGTTGTCGCCTTCGCGTTCCCGTGGGTCGTCGGTGACTTCGACGCTCGCCGATAGCTCCTCCCCGTCGACGATACGGACGGCCTCGAGTTCTCCATCGACGGCGGCGATCGCGGTGAGTGCGCCCTTGTCCGCGTACCTGGCGAGTCCACACAGGACCTCGAACATGGGGTACTGCAGCGCGGTGTTCTGTAGCACCGTCTCGCGGTCGCCCTTGAAGCAGGCGTACTCGACGAGCTTCGAGTTGATTTCGACTTCCTGTTCTTGCATCTGACCGCCGTCGCCGAAGTTACCCCACTGCGGCCCGTCGTCGTCGCCGACGGAGGCACCGCTTTCTTGGTTCTCCGGCGGCGTCTCCTGCCAGCCGTCCTCGGTCTCGTACAGTCTGTTCTCGGTGATACTTGCCTTCAGCTGTGCCGTCGGCGTGTACTTCGAGATGTTGTTCTCGGCAGCGACGGCACTCACGATGAGTGTGTTGTTCCGTCTCGTTACTTCGACGTCCTCGATCTCGACGGGCAACTCATACTCGTCGAAGAACTCGTGAACATCGTCGAGTTTCAGTTCCAGTGTCGAATGAAGTCTGTATACGCGACTGGTCATAGTATCCCTTGTCCCACGGAGGGGGAAGTCCCCCTGACGCAAGTGGTTCACCTGAATATACGCGCTCATCACATATATCACCTGTCCTTCCGCATGTCACCACTTGACACGTATTTCGGATGCCATCGTCTGCCACAGAGTACGACCGGGTAAAACCGTCGACTCCGACTGCTGGTTTTTCAACGACAGAACACAACCGACCGGGAAGTTAAGCCGCTGGGTCCGGAAAGGGGAACCGATGACAGAACACTACCAGATGACGGTTGTCGGCGGCGGGCCGGCCGGGCTCACTGCGGCGTTGTACGCGACCCGGCTCGGGCACGACACTGCGGTTATCAACCGCGGCGGCGGACGCGCCGCGATGATGCTCGATACGCACAACGTCATCGGTGTCACCGAGGACGTCTCCGGAAACGAGTTCCTCGCGACGGCGGTCGAGCAGGTCAAAGAGTACGGCGCCGAGTACGTGCGGGATTTCGTCACCGATATCGAACCGACGGACGACGGCTATCATGTGACGGCGGGCGATACCGAACTGACGACCGACCACGTCGTCCTCGCGACGGGGTTTTCCGACAAACGCCCCGATCCCCCGCTTCCGCGAACCGGGATGGGTCTACACTGGTGTCTCCACTGTGATGCGTACATGTTCGTCGACGAACCGGTTTACGTGATGGGGACCGGTGATTCGGCCGCGTACGTCGCGATGATCATGCTGAACTTCACGCCCGACGTCGACGTTTTGACCCGGGGTGACGAGCCCGAGTGGTCCGAGGAGACGGCGACCATGCTGGAGAACCACCCGATCGAGGTCGTTCACGAGGAGGTCGTCGGACTCGAGAAGGACGACGACGGCTGGCTGTCCGCCTTCGAGTTCGAGGACGGAACGGTCCGACAGTACCGCGGCGGGTTCCCGATGTACGGCTCCGATTACAACACTGGCCTCGCCGAATCGCTCGGCGTCGAGTTGAACGACGACGGCACCATCGCGGTCGACGACCACGGACGAACGAACGTCGACGGCGTGTACGCCGTCGGCGACGTCACGCCCGGCCACAACCAGATTCCGGTCGCGATGGGCGAGGGGGCCCGGTGTGGGATCGCAAACCACTACGATCTCCGGGCGTTCCCGCGATCGGTCGAGGAGATCGAAACAGAGGGCCCGGTCACCGACGCCGATGTCCCGGCTATCTCCGAACGACTGTTACGGCATGCGGTTGCCCACGAGGGCCATCCGGGCGGTCCCAGAACCGAACCCGAACAGTCGGCGTCGGGCGACGACTGAACGGCGACCTCCGCGAGTCACCCTCTTGATCGATCAGTTTCGAGAGCGCCGTCGTTTCTCCCGAACGGTTCGCTTCGAAGCGATCGTTCAACGGTACGGGGTCCGTCTCTGTTCTTCGACCGTCCCCCGTGTGAGCCTTGATTTTCGACTCGACTCACCATGTGACACACAGTATTATTGATTCGCGTCGAATTGTTGTGTGTATAGTGAATATTAAGGTATCTGAAAGCCATAATGGTGATATGGAGACACGCAAGGTACAGCGGCTCGGTCCATCGACGCTGGCGATGACGCTGCCCGCCGAGTGGGCGAGCGAACAGGACGTCGAGAAGGGCGATGAGGTCTCGCTCCGGATGGGGAGCAAGGGGACGCTCACCGTCATGCCCGAATCCGTTCAAAAAGAGGAGAGTGAGGCGATCATCCACGCACAGAACCTCGATGCGGAGTCGGTCGAACGCGCGATCGTCGCCCAGTACGTCCTCGGCCGGCGGATCATCCACGTCGAGGTCGAGGACGGCGGCACGCTGGATTCGTCCCAGATCAACGCCGTCTACAACGCCGAAACGCAGCTCATGGGTCTCGGCGTCATCGAGGAGACGCCCGAACGGATCGCGATCCGCTGTTCGGTCGACCCGGAGGACTTCACGCTGGACAACCTGCTCGAACGCCTCGAATCGACGGGATCGACGATGCGGAACGAGGGGATCAAAGCGCTCGCCCACGGCAACCCCGACCTGGCCCAGCGCGCGCTGAACCGCGAGCGACAGGCGAACAAGATCTTCGTGCTCCTCTTGCGATTGATCTTCACCGCCTACCAGAACCCCAACCTCGCCCGGTCGATCGGGCTGGACTCGGGGTTCCCGCTCATCGGCTACCGGTCGATCGCGAAGAACCTCGAACTCACCGCCGACAACGCCGAGGACATCGCCGAGATCGTTCTCGAGACCGAGGGCCACACGCTCAACGTCGACAGCGCGACGATGCGTCGGATCAGGGAGTTCACCGATCAGGTGAACGAACTCACCGAACTCGGCGTGCAGGCCGCGGTCAACCGGGATTACGACATGGCGATCGAGACGCGGAACAGCTTCGCCGATATCCGACACCGGGAGATCGAGATCCTCGACGACTTAGAGGAGATGCCGAACGAGGACCTCCTCCGCGTGCGGGAAGTCCTCGTCAGTCTGGGCCAGACCGCACAGTACGCCATCCGGAACGCCGAGATCGCGACGAACCTCGCGCTGGACAAAGACAGCGGCCACGTCACGATCAAGTAGTCGTCCTCACTCCGATTCGCCTTCGAGGCTCGGATGCGTCGTCGGTTCCCCCGGATGCGGCGCTTCGAACGCTTTCTGCATCCGCGCTGTCGATTCACGCTCTCGCCGTTTTCGCTCGCTTTCCTCGATCTCTTCACAGCCCGGCGGCACCTCACGGCCACGGTCAGTGAAGTATCCCTCGGGAACGACCCAGTCGTGATAAAAGGGAACGCCCGAATCCTCGATCAGCGTGATCGCGACCTCCGCGCCGTGCCCGGCACAGACGACGGCCTGGTGTGGCTTTTCCGCGATCCGTCCGGCGGCGTACAGCCGCTCGACGCCGGTCCGCCCCCGACCGTCGACGTCGACGTACGTTTTCGAGCCGCGATCGAGGAGTTCGATTCCGGGAACCGAGTCGAGATACGACGTGTCGGCCCACGAGGCGACGATCACGTAGTCCGTCTGAAGCTCGGACGCCCCCGCCCCGAGCTCGAGGGAGAACGTCTCCCCACAATCGAGCCCTGTCACCCGACCGTCCTCGATCAGGGCGCCGTTCCGTTCGGTCTGCTCGGCGAGGAGGTCGACGAAGAGGCGTGCGTTGACTCCGGCCGGGAACCCGGGGACGTTCTCCAGGTGTGCGTTCCGGCGGAGGATCGATTCGCCGTCCGCGAGGACGACCGTGTCGAACCCGGCGCGTGCGGTGAACGTGCCGGCTGTCAGTCCGGCGACGCCGGCGCCGATGACGACGACACGGCCCGCTTCTGTTTCGCTCATATCCCCTCCTCGCCGGGGGAGGGTACAAACGCCCCGGTTTCTGACGGATGGTTTATCAGCCACGTCCCCACAGTGTGACTGTGACGCAGTACGTACTCTACGGCGGCAAGGGCGGCGTCGGAAAGACGACCTGTGCGGCGGCGACGGCGCTCGGCTACGC
>LKMJ01001743.1_pt1 | contig 19493 bp, 24 predicted proteins | sample 643391 | NCBI WGS metagenome assembly LKMJ01 (sample SAMN04112250, study PRJNA286221) | soda lake metagenome | biome: soda lake; feature: Kulunda Steppe; material: water; isolation source: sample PL-Br10 brine of Picturesque Lake | place: Russia: Kulunda steppe | collected 2010-07 | reverse complement strand
CAGGCTCAGCTACCACTACGGCTAAGAGCTCGCACCAAGGAAAGCAAAGAGAAGGGACCTCCTAAGGGCACCAAGACTAGGAACTAACTACAGAGGCACCAGCGCGCTAGAGCAGAACACACTCCAGTCCCCCCCCCGGCCTAGCTCGGAGGAAAGGATGACCTGACCCTATATCATCCACAGAACTCTGTAGGCCTTGGCAGGCCGCAAAGTCCTTCAAGGCCTCTAACATGAGGGCAGGGACTCGGTCCACTACTCCTGAAGCTTGGCCCAGATCAGAGCAGCGGCGCAGTTGCTCGTTGATGTTTCAAAACTCAGCAAATACAAAGGGAGCAAGAGAGCCTCTCTACCTGAGGTACCAGCAACAGCAGCGAAAAGGCACAGAATACTCATTATTGCCCCAGGTTTGCAACAAGTAAACTACATAGCAAGGAGGGTCAGCATCAGCAACGATGTGGCACTGAGTGCTATCGAACCACTGGTTCTTCTGGCAGAAGCTGCCTGTAGTACTATGGTACTACTATTAGTAATAGTTTGAAGCCTGGCTGTACCAAGGGGGCTAGGGGAGATGGCCGGGATGCGACATAGAGCTGCAGCCGAGATCTCCTGCCAACCCAGGCCACATGTATGCCGGCACCTTACGGATATCCCTCATAGGTCAGCCAGGCCCACACAGTCAAAGCCGCCCCCCACTGCTTGGCCTCTGGATCCCATTAAAAAAATTGAGGCGCTTGCACAAAGATTCCTCGAGAGCACACTGGTACCAACAAGTATATAAGCATATTCAATACGTCCAATTTGTACTACAACTCGGTAGTACCGAATGAAATTGCACCAAAAGTCTAGTATCCCAAACAGGATCTAAGATCTTCAAGTTGTGCTGCATGATGCTCATACTTTCAATAGGAGACGTTTTACTGTGTTTGCCCGTTCAACGTTATAAAGTTTACAAGGCCTCAGCCTACAAGGCTGCTAACATTGTTGTACCTTGGTGCCACCAAGCGGTGCTTCAAGTGCAAGTTGCAACAGCTGACTCAGCTCCATCAGATAAATTTTCTTTACTGCGCACGCCCGCCTACTAGATAGTATCATGTAATCACATAAGATGTAAGTTTACACATTGGATGAGCAGAGATCAACCCAACTTGAACGAAGCTTGACTGTCAATATTGACATTGCCCTGAGAACTTCAGCAACTAGTACTAGGGAAATAGGAATGGTGAAATTGGATCGAGTTTGAGTTGATCATAAGTTTGGCTATCCGAGCATAAGAAACAGACACTGTAGTTAAGCTGGAACCAATAATCACAAACACATACTGATGTGCATACACATGTACCGAAGACACAAACCTTACAAGAACATTAGTGTCATCAAATAAATTTATGGATACAAGCAAAGCAACCTGGCCTGCAATGGTTTAACATGAACCAAAATGGGCCTCAATCCAACACATCATGCAGCTTGAGCATCTATCAGTAAGTCAGACGCAAAATTTCAGCTCGTGGCTATGAATACCAATGCCCATGATCCTCTTCTACCGACCCTCACACTACTCGTATAGTGAACAAAACTGTGGGATCTACAGCTGTGGGACCAGACAATGCATGACACTTGTCTGTGCCAGGCAATGCATGACGCCCGTCTGTGCCAGGCAACATGGTTTTGTTCAAGGAAGGCAGCGCTGCTTAAGGTGCATGCCTACATTCTTTACGCCACAATCACGTGCATTCTTTACACCACAATCACGTGCATTCTCAGCCACAATCATCTGCGTTCTTTACACCAAAATCACGTGTGCATAACTACCAACCATTCCCGATGCAGTGCTTGGAATCCAGGCTGAAGCAATATACAGTGCGCTTGTCAAGTGCAAGTCATGCCAGACAATGAGAGTCAATCAAGGGGGAGAAGGCTTCAGGCTGATCGTCAGAGCTGGCTCAGTATCGTCCTGTAGGTGACCTGTTCAAGGCTGCACCAGCCAAGAGTGCAGTGTAGCTGCATGCCATTCCCCCATATAGACTGCCGATGGTGCTCAAACACCCACAGCCCCCAGGATCCTGGCATGATTTCCAAGGTCTGCATGGTCCCTGCATCAGCTACCAGGGCGACTCTGAGGCCACAGCGGCCTAGCATGTTACGCGGGCACAAGCTAATTGGCCATGCACACTTTTTCCAGCAGCCCTTTAAGAGTAGTGAACACGGTAGTGCATGACGGGCGCTGCGAAGGATTGTGCATGCAGCACCACAGTGCCAGCTTCACCAAGCGCTCTGCAGCGTGGGTGTCCCAGTCTCCGGCAGAGATGTCCAAAAACTGCAGGCAGCCAATGTGCACCTGTCACTCACGTGCGCGCTGTACATTTGTGCGCAGGTCCCCATCTCACAAACACGTTCCTGAGAAATTATGCTTCCCGTGTGGTCAGTCGGTAAACATCACACAGGCCACTCACGCCAACGCCCAAGGTGACAGTTGGGAACCTTTTTCAAACAGAAAACAACACGTTTAGGCTCTTGCCACCTCCAAGCAAGGCGATGAGCGCAACTGTGCAAATATTCCTGTCCATGCATCGTGACTGGCATGCTCACAAACATGTAAGCAAATTTTGGCGGGCCAGAATCGAGGCATCGCAAAATGCAATCCCTTTGAAGGCTCCTCCTGCAGTTCATAAGAGATGCCACGTGCACTAGGAGCTTCATGCTGCAGTGCCGGGAGTCCCAATGCTGGGGATGCCATGCAGCAATGGGTGACCCAAAATCATTCTTGCATGCCGGCATTAGCCCACCTTCGTTTTCAAGGTCGACTGCTCTAGAGATGCCTGTGCTAGGTGAACCAAGTCCTTCGGCCCGGCAGCACCTGCACGCAATCACAGCATGCACGCTCTCAAGTGTCCTGCCACCCTGGCTTTGGCGCTCCCCTGAACCACTCTGCACCACTGCCCTGCACATGCTGTGCAAAGGCCGCAGTCATTCTCCTTGTTCCTCCCCTTGTCTCTCTGGACAGGCCCTCGTTTGAATTTTTAATTGCAGCAACCAACCGTCATCAGCATAGTTCTCTTTGGCTAGAGGAGTGTGCTTCATAATGAAGAGCATCAAACAACCAGCACACCGGGAATGATCAAAATTCAGATCAAAGGTGTACGTCGCTGCTGCTTTGGCTCTCGGGTTGACCCAATTGTTAAAGACATTTCCTTGTAGTGTAGAGGCACAGCATAGCATATCCTGCTGTGCAGCACCTGTGCTGATCCAGGGGCATCAGAACGCCGCAATGCCTGTGTGCGCTTCCTGCTAAAGGAGGTTGCACACTCAGATGAGCAAGTGGGCTCCAGTGCTTTGTTTAAGTTAGATGCGTTGCCAAATGAACGACACAAGGAACGCTCGCATACCGCCCCGCGCAGCCTAGTTCTCACTTATCAATTCATAATAGTTGTGTGCAATAGCGCATAAACGCACTTTGGGGGCTCGTGGGCCCATCCAAGCCAAGCAGTTGTAAACCAGACCCCTCCTGCTCCCCCACTTCCCTCATCCTACGCTGCTAGAATATTCCAACAGCGCATAGCAATCGCTCTGGCGACACACAATTTCCAGCGGAAGCGACCGAATGGCAACACACCCGAAAATCTTGATCGATGCACATGGCTCTGGTGGGTGCACTAGGGGGCAGCTGGCACATGATACAACCGTGGCTGCAGAACGAGCGCAACGCAGACAGGCAGGCAGCAATACAGGTGCAATGCATGGAAGAGTGGCACAGGGAAGATCTGCAGGTGAGAGGAGCAGGCTCAGTGCTCAGGTGTGGCAAAGAAGCAGGGCGCTTGCCCGTGATCAGCTGAAGCAGGGCCAGCTTGCCCGTGCTCAGCTGAAGCAGGGCGCCAGCCCAAAATGAGCTGAAACAGGGCGCCTGCCCGTGATGAGCTGAAGCAGGGCCAGCTTGCCCGTGCTCAGCTGAAGCAGGGCGCCAGCCCGAAATGAGCTGAAGCAGGGCGCCTGCCCGTGATGAGCTGAAGCAGGGCCAGCTTACCCGTGATGAGCTGAAGCAGGGCTGGCTTACCCGTGATGAGCTGAAGCAGGGCCGGCTTACCCGTGATGAGCTGAAGCAGGGCCAGCTTACCCGTGATGAGCTGAAGCAGGACCAGCTTACCCGTGATGAGCTGAAGCAGGGCCAGCTTACCCATGATGAGCTGAAGCAGGGCCAGCTTACCTGTGATGAGCTGAAGCAGGGTTAGGCCCAGCGCGTACGTGTCTGTCTGCACACTGCTGTGGCCTTGCGTCCGGTACTCGGGGGCGAGGTACTGCCAGGTGCCGATGGCCTCCTGCGCATTGCGCGTGGGTCCAAGCACCGACATTGACACTGGACAATGACACCAACATTGACACCTGACATTGACACCGACATTGACACTGGACAATGACACCAACATTGACACCTGACATTGACACCGACATTGACACTGGACAATGACACCAACATTGACACCTGACATTGACACTGACATTGACACCTGACATTGACACGGACATTGACACCGGATATTGGCACCGGCATTGACACCTGACATTGACACCGGCATTGACACTGGACAATGGCATCATCCATGCCCGCCGTCCCTGGAGGACTGCGGGTTGTGGCGAAAAGCACTCGATTTAATGGGGCAAAAGGCAGAACACAGCTGGCTAGCAACCCAGGCCTGCCTCGCGCCGCGCTCGGAACTCACGGTCTCTGTAGGGTACGCAAGCGCACGGGCCTTCAATTGTTTGTACCCTAAGCAAGCGCATGGGCCTTCATTCATTTGTAAACGTGCATGCTACAAATTTTACGTGCCAGACCTCTGGCCCACCCCCGTCTGTTGAACAGGGATCTCTTGATGCATGGGCCACCTTTTGGGGAGGGACCCCAACTTGACGTGGTGTGTGTGCCCTCAGGAGCAAGAGCCATAGCCCTTGATCCGTTGGGGCACTCAGCAATGGGAGGGGCCAAGGGAACGTGCATGCCTGGCCATTGTCAAGAGCACGCGTGCCCGAGCAAAGGACCCAGGGCAGCCATTGGCCGATACCACACATCCTTTTGGGCGATCCAAGGCTCCACCGCACCTTCTAATGGAAGGTTTACCTCACAGGCTATGTAGCGCATACAAAGCTTGCACCAGTGCACAGCTGCGCATGGGCTATGCAGCACACCTGCTCATGAAGCCTGTCCCAGTGCATAGCTGCGCGTGGGCTGTAGCACAGCCGCTAGTGGGACCTGCACCAGTGCACAGCTGCGTGTGGGCTACAGCACACCCGCTCATAAAGCCTGCACCAGTGCACAGCTGCGCATGGGCTATGTAGCACACCCGCTTATGAAGCCTGCACCAGTGCACAGCTGCGCGTGGTCTGCAGCACACCCGCTCGTGATACCTGCACCAGTGCATGGCTGCACAAGTTGCTCCGGCTGGGCAGGACCAGCACGCTGCATTGCTGCGCATGAGGGCGCCTGCCTCGCAAGTAGCAGCACAGCCACGCCAGTCCATGCCCTGCCACCCAAGAAGGAGCGCAGCCAACGGATCTGGAACGGCCCCTGCCGTTCAACTCTACAGCAAGCGCACCTGCCCCGCGGGCGCCCCCTGCCCGGCCGTGTCCAAGCTCCGCCACCGCGCGGCCCCGGGGCCCCCATACAGACGGTCCATGGCCGCCAGGCCTACAAAGTCACAAACAGACACGTACACACAGCACGCCTGAAGATCAGGCGGTCAATGGCAGCCAGGCCTGCAAAGTAAGGAACAGACACATACACACAGTATGCCTGAAGATCAGGCGGTCCATGGCTGCCGGGCCTGCAAAAGACAAGCAGACAGACACACAGCACACCTAAAGATCAGGGCGATATCGGTACTTTGCAGCTGAGGGGCCGCCCAGCCGCGCAGCAGGGTGAGAGCGATGCTGCGCGGCAACAGGCCACTTCGGTGAAGCCAGCCTATGAGATCTTGTTGCATCTGGCTGCTGGCTTAGAGGGGCACACCCTCTGGAAGCAGTGCACCCAGGCTGCTGGCTTAGAGGGGCACACCCACAGGAAGCAGTGGGGCTGTCCCAGAAGTACCAGTGGGGCAGCCCCAAGCAGCAGCAAGGCTGCCCCAGCACTGCCAGTGGGGTGCCCTCGAGCACGAGCGGAACAAGCCGAAGCAGCAGTGGAGCTGCCTTAGACAGCACAAGGGCCCAGGGGGGCTACAACGAGCAGCAGCGGGGCTCTTGAGAGGGCGGCCCTGGCAGTGAGACAGCTAGCTCAGCATAGCAGCAAGGCTGCTGCAACGGCGTGGCACGCGTGGCGCTGCAGCCGGCTCAAGCCCCCTTTCTTGCTTCACCCCGGCAAAGGTATGCAATTTGTGAGCTGGCTGCGTGGCGTGTGTTGGTATGAGCTGACAAGGCTACAAGACGCGGGTTGCTGAGGATTGCTCTGATGAGATACGGCTGCGTAATGAGGATTGCTCTGAAGTGGTATTCCCCTGGTCTAGAATGCTAGACATATGGTAACCCAGAAAGAAACAATGGGCTTAAAAAGGAGAAGCGTTTGCTCAGGTCACTTGATGTATGGCGTACCTCTTGTGTTTATCCTCGTACACGCGCACACAAACATATTTCCCGATGTTTGGGGAGGAGAGCTGCTGTTTGAGACAAGGGTGTTATTGCCCTTTATTATCCACACATCATTCGTGACGCGTGCCTTGGTGTCACACAGCTCTCTGTCCTTGTGCATTCATCCAAGCCATGCCTAGCACGGGGCATTGTGTGCATATGCTCGTCAGAAACGCTACACATGTGTGTGCACAACCCTGCAGAAGACAATTCTTAATGTACAATTGGAACCGTCGTGGAGGCATTACATTGGAGGTGGGAGTATTTATGTATATACATGGATCACACTGCCATGAAACTTTTTTTGTAGGGGTGGCACGCATTTGCCACCTACCAATATCTCCAAGCTTGGCATTGAAGTCAGCGTCAAGGAACACATTGGCAGGCTGCAGGTGGGAGGGCATGGAGGGTTAGCTGTGTGTCAAGCAAATGAACAAACTAGATTAACTCTGCTCACTGACTTGCCTATGTCACTGATAAAAACAATTGAAACTTCGCAGCTCATGTTGAAACCTGGCACCACTGCTGCTTTTCTTGATGCTTTTCCAGCTCTTCTGTGATGGGTTTGCACGTGCGCGTGTATGCAGGTGAATCTCAGGCTTTGTATGGTCAAAACACATCCTTCAGCAGCGGTGCCTCGCGCGGGTCGGTGTCACATTTGGGTCTTGTGAGGAGGCATCAAATGTTTGGGTCTTGTGAGGAGGCTTCAGATGTTTGGGTCTTGTGAGGAAGCTTCAGATGTTTGGGTCTTGTGAGGATCATTTAACACTTGGGTCTTGTGAGGAGACATCAAATGTTTGGGTCTTGTGCTGAGGCATCTTATGACAAAACAACTTGTCTATTTTAACCAAACCTCATGAATCTTAAATGGACGATTCAACACCCACCCCACTTTCCACACCTTGATATCCCTATGGATGATTCCATTGGTGTGCAGGTAAGCCAGAGCGCAGGCCGTTTGTGCGGCGATCTTGATGCGGATCTTCCATGCCAACGCAGAGGGGGTGTTCTGTGCATCAGGTGCACAGGGACGAGCAAGGAATGCTGATCATGAGTTTGATTGCGGCAGTGGTGGTGGCAATGGTGATGGTTGAAGTGCAACAGCCATGACTCACCTTTACTCCTGACCAGCTAGTACCCCTCCCCCCCCTCAACGTTTACACCCACTCAGCTGCCAGCATTCGGTATGAATGTCTGAACAAGGCAATGGCCAAAAGCTTAGCACACATGATGGCCCATGCCTGGTCACACACCCGTGTGCCTAGTTGTCAGTGGCTCTTACACAGGGAGTCCAGAGCGCGCTGGCCTTCGCTGCCACGAGCTCAGCACTGCACTTTTTGGGGGCTGCACTGACGTGCTGCAGCCGCTTGCTACCTCCCCGCAGCCCTGGGCCCACACCCGCATTTTTTTTTGACCGCCACGCGCTTGTCTATCCACCCTCACGGCGCAGTGCACATGCCCGCCGCAAAGATGAGCTCCTGGACCCTCACCCCCACTTGCCTTCGCTGCCAGGTGCTCGTCGAGGCTCCCTCGTGCCATCAGCTCATACACCAGCGCCTGCACCCAGCACCCACAGCCACGCAAACCTCGCATCACTAGCGGTCTAGAGGGTATGAAGCGTGGACCAGAGGCCTGGAGGGCATGCTCCATCACCAGCGCCCGCACTCAGCACCAGCAGCCGTCCATGCCATCCCGTGCTGGTGCACCGAGACGGCATGCAGCCTCACAAGGCCCTGCTCGTGTGTACGTATTTGTGTGTCCTATTGACCCTGGGGCTGCATTCAGCACCAGCAGCCGTGCGCGCCAGAAAAGTGTGGGACATCAGGGTATAGAATACGTCCTATCAACCCTGGGGCTGGTACCAAGGCACTGGGAGCTGTGCCGGTTGGTGTGCAAGCAGCTCGGGCGCAAAGAGCTTGGTGCTTTTACAGCTTGGTGCTTAAACAGCTTGGTGCGCAAGCTGACTGGGCCTTTTCGCATGCTGGAGCGGACACTGATGGCTTTCAGTTGCGTGCCAGGGCAAGCAACAATGAAATGCAGGTGTGTGGGAGTGTGCATGGGAGGCTCTTGTGGTGTGCTGGAGTGCACGTGGTGCGGGGCCCTTTTGCTGTGTGCCAGGGCACAAAGTGGGGGAATGGATGCTCGCTGTTGAGATTGTGCGCCAGTGCGTGCACTCTGATGCACCCTGATGGTGCACTGATGCCGTGTAGGAAGTGCGCAGGGAAGCCAGTAGTTAAGTGCATCCCGGCGCCTGGATACCTCCCTTGCACGTTTGCAGGCTGGGGGCGAGGCGGTAGCAGCAGCACAGCAGATGCAGCAGCTTCCATTGCCTGTACACACTGGGTACACAGTGCGCAGAGGCGGAACAAGAGTATGCGTACAAGAATGCCGCCAGGAGAAGCTACGGGCCCTAGAAGAATGGGTACACAGTGCGCAGAGGCGGAGGAGATCCACACATGCCCTTGGTAAACAGGATTGCAGGGGGCAGCCGACAGCCATCAGCCTGCTTGCAAGGCACCATGATCTGGGCTGGCGCAAGGTCCGCACGCGCACGCGCTGAAAGCTTTGATCGTTCTGGAATTTTGGGCAGGCCATCCCACACCCACTCCACACCCAAAAAATGTACACGCAATGCACAGCAACAACTTGCCGCCACAAAGCCAAAGAGATGAGTGCAACCATGCAAAACTCGTCCAGCACAAACCACTGCCCAGTCTGACCTGAATGCCCTCCCCATTGCCATCGCCGCTCACTGAGCTGCTGCTGCCTCCACCCTCTGCTGTGTAGCCCAGCAGCCGCACAATGTGTGGGTGCTGGAGACCTGCGCCGCATCATACCCATGTGTCCAGTGCAGCTATCTATGTATGCGAAAACGATGTGATCACATGCACATGCGCCATTGCCTGGTTGACCCTGGAAGCTCATACTGCTGATTCTTTGCCATTGGGGCACACGACCCTGCAACGAGTGTGCACATCAATTCCAGGACACTCAAAATGGATGAGGAGAGCGAGCTGGGAGCAGGCAGGCTTGATGATGAGCGCACAGGTGGCGAGTGCACTGTTCGAAAATCAGTACTTTGCCTACGATAAGCATTCATAAGGAGTGCCATGACTGCCAAACTACCCAGAGCCTGCATGCTGATTGGATGCCTGGAAATCTTCCTTTTCCTGCGGCAACTGCAAGCAGGCACCCTGCACTGAATATTTGAAGCAGACAGCGTGTGCTGCCACATGCCATACGAGTGCGCAGCAGCAATCAAGGGACAAGAAGAGAGAGAGAGAGAGAGAGAGAGAGAGAGAGAGAGAGAGAGAGAGCGCGCGCGCGCTGAGTCGCCTGAGCTCCTCACTCTTCTCTCTTACCCTTCGCGATTGACAACCCCACCTGCCAAAATGGTCATTTCATTCTGAAACTCTCGCAAGCCCTGCAGACCCTCGTGGTCAAGCACCTGCAGGTCAAGAGCATGTGGGAACTCACTTGCGCCTGTTTTGGAAGATACATGAACTGGATCACTATGTCAAGTGAACGGTGGCAGGAGGAACATACTTTGATGGCCACTGGAGTGAGGTTGACCATGGCACGAAATACCTTGCCGAATCCACCTGCAAGGACGCATGCGGTGACAGAGTTTTGACTCATTCATGCCAGCCGTGCAGCTGAGCGTTCGTTTCTTCTTTGAGTGTCTAAGCATACCTTCTCCAATGAGGAAGAGGGGACTGAAGCCGCCAGTGGACTCAGCCAGTTCCACAGCCGAGAAGGTGCGCAGCTCCGCGGGTGCACGAGCAAAAGGCCGCATGAGTGTTGCTGACCTAATTAGGAGACATCAGGCCAGCTCCAAGCCCCATTTGTGGCTGATCATTCCTGTCTAAACAAAGAGCACGTTTGATCATCACAAATTTAAAACTGTGCTTGCATGTGTTGTAGATTGATGCGCGGCCAGTAAGCGGCACATCTCACGTAGAACTTTGAAGAATAAAATTCATTAAAAATGCTGGTGCACGGCAAAACGTTGCCGAATCTTGCGAGTGGCCACACCAGGGCGCCAAAACATGTCCAGCATTCCGGCATCAGCACACTCAGCAGGGCGGTAGTGGGTGAGTTCTAGGCATATATGCAGCCTGCATTTGTATCGTGCTGCTTCGAGAGCAGGTGTGAGGACTACGCAAATCCCCCAACAACTGCACATCTGTGATGCATCTCTTCTCAAAATCTGTCCAGCAGGCAAGTCCCGTCACAACGTCGTTCGAGCATCAGCTCAAGAAAAATACGATGCCATCATCGTGGGCGGAGGCACCGGTGAGGGACAGCGACACGCAGCCTGGCCAAGGCTTGCAATGCAGCAGCAGTTGTTGCGCCAGCCCCCTCCTTCCTAACAGCCACTGAAACACCTGTCCTTCCCCCCATTGTGCCTTGCAGCTGGCTGTGTGCTTGCTGAGAGGCTGAGTGCAGACCAAAGTAAAAAAGTGCTCGTGCTTGAAGCTGGAGGCAAGGTGACTGACCAGGGGGAGGGTTGCACCTGTCTTGGATGGTAGGGCGATTTGCTTGCAGGAGCCTGACAGCTTGACAGCCTGATGTATCTGATCACATCGATTCTGTGGTCTTGTACTGGTCATAGTTTCCCCCAGTAGCCTCTGCTGCTAATTTGTGCCAGTGTGGGGTCACAATCGCACCTGTGTGACCGCGCGTCCTGTGAGCCCCACCACGTGCACCTTTGCAAAGGCCGACCTGGATGCAATGTGCATCTCATGCACACTACCATACTACCAGGAAATGGTTGTATGCTTTGCTTTGCATCTGGCAAGAACTGATGCGTGTCTGTAACACAGCCCCCTACTCTTTGACGCAGGGAGACACATGGGAGACGGCAGTGCCGGCCGCCCTCACCCGCCTGTTTGCGCACCCTGTCTTAGACTGGGGCCTGCAAACCATCAATCAAAAAACACTCACCGACAGAGAGGTGCGTGTGAAAGCGTCCGCCCTGCTCTGGCTGCCTTGGACCTGCACCATGGTGCACGTGCCTGCGAGCTGTGAGCTAACGCATCAAAAACACATGCAAGCAAGTATGCACACTTTCACCATGCCCACCCACAAGAAACAGACAAACATACATGTGTGAGCACGTGAACACATGTGTTTCCCTGCACGCGCTTGCAGCCCAACAAACACACGCACGTGCATGCCCTAGGTACACAGGGACAAACATACAGGAGGACCAGCGCACACATTCACACACACACACACACTCATGCCACCACCTTGCGCAGATGTACTTGGCACGTGGAAAAGCATTGGGTGGCTCCTCATGCACGAATGCCACCCTCTACCACCGCGGCTCGGCGGCTGACTATGACTCATGGGGCCTGGAGGGCTGGAGGTCCCAAGAGCTGGTCAAGTGGTTTGTGCAGGCAGAGAACTTTGAGGATGGTGAGTTTGTGGTAATATGTGAATGGAGGCTACTCCCTGCAGCGGCTGTTGCATTGATTGCAGCATCTGGTCCTCTGGACTGTTGATCTGCTGTGCCCAGACCTGGGTTCTGCTTAAGGGATGCAAGAAAAGGAGGAAGGAGGGAGATTATGTGTCACTTGTGCCTGTCATGTGGGCTTGAACCTCTTGTGATTCAAGGAGCCCAGTAAGCAGTGCACAGTATTTTCACCTGTGAGAGCATGCGATTGCTAGCTTGGAGCGGGTGAAAGAGCACAATGCAAGTCCATCGTGAGCAAGCTCTCATTTACTGCCCATGTTGGGGTTGCATATGTCTACAATGTGCTGCTTTCAATTGGGCCATTTGCCCACTTCTAGTTGGCAATCAAATGCACTCCCTGCTTGTTGCACTTCTTTCGATCATCACTACTTCTGCGCCCCCTCATCTCTGGTGAATGCGTGCATTCACGTACACAAACTGAAGTGCGCATCATTCCACCTGCATGTGCACATGCCGCCATACCTGCTTGGTCAGGCCCTGGGGCGCCGTACCATGGAGTCGGGGGCACCATGAATGTTGAGCGGCCGCGCTACAACACACCCATGCACGAGAACTTCTTCAAGGCCTGCGCCAATGCCGGCCTGGTCGAAAACCCCGACTTCAACAACTGGGATAGGCCACAGGTACGCAGAAAAGCCCATCCAGCACAACACTTTTGCCCGCAATGCTTGCACTGATGCATGAGCCTGTGGCCGTCTGTGTGTGCAAGCACCGCCATACCCTCGGCCCCCCCTCTTCCCCTCTCATGTGCACTCATCAGGCATGAGCCTGGCTTCCTGCACGCCTGCCGTCATTACCCCGCCCCCCTGACTCGCCCCCCTTGCGCACGCACGCACCGCTTGCAGGCTGGCTACGGGGAGTTCCAAGTGACGCAGAAGAGGGGCGAGCGCGCAGATATGAACCGCATGTACCTGAAGCCTGCCATGGCGCGCCCAAACCTGACGGTGAGCAGATATGAACCGCATGTACCTGAAGCCTGCCATGGCGCGCCCAAACCTGACGGTGAGCAGGGAGGCCCAGGCTGTATCAAGCCGCGTCATGCTTTCGCGCCGGTGCTTCTGTGGCGCTGAGGCGCCCGTGGCACGGGCAGCGCGCTCACTGTACATGCTTGTTTACGCGTCCGCATCCGTGTATGTGTGTATGTGCGAAAGAGGAAGAGCGGAGCTGCCTCAGGGCACAGGACCTGGAGTCCTGCTGGCGCCTGGAGGCGTGTGCCCAGCTGATCTACTTACTCCTGCCCCCTCAGATAGCACCACTCACTAGCTCGCCTTGAGGGGTTGCCCGTTGTTTAAAGGAGTTGCGTGGGCCTCCAGGGGTCCCCAAAAGACATATGCCGTTTCAGTGGCTCAGAGGCAGCCTTGTGATAGTGGCAGGCTCAGTGGCAGGCTCAGTGGCTCAGGTGCAGCCTCGTGATAATGGCAGGCTCAGTGGCAGGCTCAGTGGCTAGCCCCGTGATCGTGGCAAGCCTTCCTTGTGGCCAGTCTCCTTCCTTTGGGAGCCTCAGTTGTGGGTGTACGCGTCGCAGGCAGGGGCGCCGTGCGCGCAGGCACGCCTCGTGCGCACGGGTCCAGGCTGCGCCTGTGCTCAGGCGGGGCTGAGGGGTGCAGTGCCGCAGCGTGGCTGAGGGGTGCAGTGCTGCAGTGTGGCTGAGGGGTGCAGTGCCGCAGCGAGGCTGAGGGGTGCAGTGCCGCAGCGTGGCTGAGGGGGCGTGGCTGGGGGATGCGGTGCCGCGGCAATCACCCATGGTACCTGCCATCATGGCCGGCTCCGTGTCCTCCTCCGCGCGCCAGTTGCGCACATGTGCGGGCCACACAGCTTGTGCAGTTGTTGCTGGTCGCACTGACGCACTGCGGGCTGACGCACTGCCGCACTGATGCATACATGTGTTGGTGGTGCTGCCAACAGGTGATGACCGGGGCGCGCACCACCAAGCTGCTGTTTGAGCGCGGAGCGGGCGCGCTGCCCAGGGCAGTGGGCGTGCAATTCTCTCAGGTGTGTGCAGTGGGTGGACTGCTGGTTGCTGGTGGGTTGGCTGCCACAGCACACGCTTCAGACCGCACATGCATGCATGTGCAACTGCGTGCGTAAGGACGACGCGTGACCACACACACATGCATGCGAGCGCACGACCATGCACAACCATGCACACACACACACAACACACACACAGATGCGTCCAAGCGCAGCATGCGCACGCGCTCCCTTGCATGCATGCGCAGGGCACCAACGCCGCCAGTGAGCGCTCCGTCGCGCAGCTCGCAGAGGGTGGTGAGGTGCTCCTTTGCTCAGGCGCGGTGCACAGCCCCCACATCCTGCAGCTGTCGGGCATCGGGCCGGCGGCGCAGCTGCAGCAGCTGGGCATTGAGGTCGTGGCGGACGTGCCAGGCGTGGGCCAGAACCTGCAGGTACCAGCAGCGCGCGGAGCTTGTGTGTGTGTGCGCGCGTGTGCGTGTGTGTGTGCATATTTTCTCGTGCGTGCCGATGTCTGGAACACCAGAAACATGCATGGTGCGTGCAGCTAATGTGCATGGGGTCCCACGGCTTTGTGCCCATGCGCCCTGGCATCATGGCGCATCTCCATATTCCTGGTGCAGCAGACCGTGCTGCCGGGCATGCGTGCTGCCCATATAAAACAGCCGCTCGCCTTGTGGTCAGCACAGGCAAGCATTCGCATGTTAGCATGGAAAGGCACACGAGCACACACCCACATGCATACATGCGCACATTGTCACGCATGAGCACACACCCACATGCATGCATGCGCACATAGGCACGCATGAGCACACACATGCGCGTCCACACACATGCACACATGCACGTCCGTACTCTTCGTAGGACCACCCCGCCACGCTGGTGGGATGCCTGACTGCCGAGGAGTTTGACAACCTGGCGGTCACCAGCCAGATCTACAACAAGAAGTCCAACCTCAAGCTGGGGCCTGTGCTGCAGTACCTGCTGCAGAAGAACGGGCCGCTGGCCACCACCGGCTGCGACCATGGCGCCTTCCTGTCCACCACAGGTGTGTGTGTGCGTGTGTGCGCGTGTGCGCACCAAACAAGCTGGGGCCGTCTGGTACACCGCCGTCCTACATGCTGCACACTACATTCACATGCGACCGTTTCCACCTTCCACCACCGCCTGACTGAAGCCCCCCCACCTTCGGCCGCCCCCTGCTTCAAGCGCCCCCCGCTTCATCCCACGCCAGCTTCAAGCGGCCTGTGCTTCAGTCCTCCTGTGTCTCAAGCGCCCCCCACTTCATCCAACACCCATTTCAAGCTCCCTGTGCTTCAAGCTCCCCCCGCTTCATCCAACGCCCGCTTCGAGCGCCCTGTGCCTCAATCGCCCCCTGATTCAAGCACCCTGCGCTTCATTCGCCCCTCCCTGCATCAATAGCCCCCTCGCTTCCTCCGCCCTGTGTTCTGCTGCCAGGCTCTGGTGAGCCGGACCTCCAGATGCGCTTTGTGCCCGCCTTTGCCCTGGACCCAGATGGCGTGCAAGCCTACATCAAGGTGCGTTGGCTTGGAGGTACAGGGCAAGGGCTGTGTCAGGTGCAAGCAAGGACAGAGTGTAGAGAATGCTTGCGCGTGCATGTCTGTGCGCGTGCACGTGCTTTGCTTCAGCCAGCCCACGCTTGCGAGGTGCGGACAAGCACATGCGCACACACATTCAACCACACTCTCCGCAGGACCCATGCATTAATGCGCCCGAACCTGCTCATGTGCCCGTGCTGCCTGTGCCGCAGTTTGGCGAGCTGAAGCGCTTGGGCGCTTCATGGCCGTGCGGAGTCACCATCCAGCTGCTGGCGGTCCGCCCCAAGAGCAGAGGCTCCATCGGTGTGTGCTGCGCAAACCATGCAGGGGTGTGCTGCTCAGACCACGCGGGGCGTGTGTGGTGTGCAGACGATGCAGGGTGTGTGTGTGTGCTGTGCAGACTGTGCGGAGTGTGTGTGGTGCGCAGGAAACGCAGTGTATGTGCTGAATAGACCATATGGTGTGTGTGTGATGGGCAGACTATGCAGGGCGTGTGTGTGTGGTGCGCTGACCATGCAGAGAGAGGAGTATGCATGTCGGCAAAGCTGGGCTCTGCACGAAGAGTTCAAAATGGTGGCGCGGTGCAGAAAGGGAGCGCACTGCATGTCTGGAAGCGCTCGGCCATCACGGCACAAGGGCCTGCTGCTGCTGCTGCTGCTGCTGCTGCAGCTGGTGGGAGTGCCTGTACGTCTGAAAATGTGTGTGTGTGTGCCAAGTCGGCGGAGCCCATGCGCAAGGGGTTGGCCAGGAGGGCATGCCCATACACTGAGCGCGCACACCGCAGCAGCCAAGCCTTCACAGCGTGAGCATGTGCCTGTGTGGCTTTGTGCGAAACTGTGTATGTGTGGCTCAGCGCAAGACTGTGCCTGCGCGGCTAAGCGCGACACTGTGCATGTGTGGCTCAGCGCGAGACTGTGCATGTGTAGCTCAGCTTGGGACTGTGCATGTGTGTTGCATAGCGCGAGACTGTGCTGTGTGGCTCAGCGTGAGGATGCCTGTGTGGCTGATGGATCTGCTCCACAAGAGGGCCCACTGCGCTGCACAAGCAGCATGCGCTCCAGCAGCTGCGCCCTTGCGGCACGCGCGCCTCTCAAGCATTTGGGGAGGAAGGTGCATGCAGGCTCGGGGACGCAGGGGCATATGGCAGCTGTGTGCATTTCTGGCTATGGGTTTCTTGAGACTTACGCCCCATGTGGGGGAGTGCGGTGCGGGTTTCTGTGGAACGCTGGCCCATGTGGGTGGGCGTGCGGCTGTGTGCGCGCACACGCAGGCCTGCTCTCCAGCGACCCCTTCTGCAAGCCCGCCATCAACCCCAATTACTACAGCGACCCGGAGGGCGCCGACATCCGCACCCTGCGCGAGGGCATCCGCCTGGGCCGCAAGATCATGCAGCAGGAGCCGATGGCCAAGTACATTGTTGAGGTGCGAGACGGCGCGGCGCGGCGTGGGGTGTCAGTTGGGCAGTGCTAGCCGTCTGCGGCAGTGATGTCTGTGGGCCTTGCTGTCTGGGGGCAGAAATGCCTGTGGACAGTGCCGTCAGGGGGCAGAGATGTTTGTGGACAGTCTCTGGCAGTTTGTGGACAGTCTCTGGACAGTCTCTGGCAGTACTGTCTGTGGCAGTGCTGTCTGGGAGCAGTGCTGTCAGGGGGCGGTCTCTGGCAGTGCTGCCTGTGGGCAGTGCCCGGGGGCGGGCCGGCGTGCGTGGGTGTGGGGGGATGTTTGGGGGGGATTGGTTGGGGGGGGAAGGGAGGGGGAGCTCCTGTACGCGCATACGGCCTGCTGTATTTGTTAGGTCTGTCCACCTTGGTCACAGTCCCGTGTAATCCCTTAATGTGTCTAAATGTGTGCTTTGAGGGTGTGGTTTTGTGCCCGCCCCAGCCATGCCCTGCACACCTCTCCTGTGGCACTGCACCTGAGCCCCTCTACCTAAGTTGCTGCGCATGAGCCAGCCACTAAGTGATAACAGCCATGGCAAGCCACACCTCAACAACCTCTCCGTGTGAGAGCCACCCTACCCTGCACCCCATGAGCAGCACCACAGTAGCGTCTCCATGTGAGCCGAGCCCTCATCCATGCCCTCCGCCCCGCCTTGCGCGCCCCTTCGTGCCGCAAACGCCTCTCATATGCATGAGCCGCCCTCTTACTGGACCCGCCCCCCCCAACGGGCCCGCAACCGCGCTCGCAGGAGCGCTACCCGGGCCCCGCAGCCCAGGACAACGAGCAGCTGGACGCGTTCATCCGGTCCAGCACCTGCAGCGGCAACGCGCTCGTGGGGACATGCAGGTTCGAGCGTGCGTGCGTGCGCGCGTGGGCGCGTGCGAAGTGCGGGCGCTGGCAGAGCCTGTGCAGGCTTGCCCTTTGGCAAGTGGGGGGTCCCTACTCCTCAGAGGGTGTCCTCCTCAGAGTCAGTGTGCAGAAGCTATCCTCAGCTTTTGGTGGGACTGGCTGGGGCGCGGATGTGGGGCCTTTTGCTGCGAGGGAGCTGAGAGGGAAACGCAGCGCGCTGGGGGGTTGTATGGCTGGCCACAGGTGCATGCCATACCACAGGTGCCTGCCATACCACGGGTGCCTGCCATACCACAGGTGCCTGCCACATGGCGCCACGCGCCTGCTCATGCAGCACAGGGCGCCACACCGTGATTGGTCCACTTGCCATTTCATGCACCACAGGGCGCCACGCGCTCCGAAGGGCTGTGCGTATCGCTCTTGCCGCCCCACTCGAGGCCCGCCCCTGCCCCTGCTCCCCTTCCATCACCCCCTGAGCCGCCGGCGCTCACACCGGCTTGGCTGCAGGATGAGTGAGCCGCTCACTTAGGCGTGCCGAGCTCTCACATGGGTGTGCCAAGCCGCTCACATGGGTGTGCCAAGCCGCTCACATGGTTGTGCCAAGCCGCTCACATGGGTGTGCCGAGTCGCTCACATGGGTGTGCCAAGCCGCTCACATGGGTGTGCCAAGCCGCTCACACTGCCTTGACCGACCGCAGGATGGGTGTGCCGAGCGACCCGGGTGCAGTGGTCAGCTCCTCGGACCTGTCCGTTAGGGGGGTGTCAGGCCTGCGCGTCGTGGATGCCAGCGTCATGCCTCGCATCCCAGGTGCGTGGCGTGGCAGGGCATGCACATGCATCATGAGGACGTGTCCGCAGCGTGCTCGGGGGCAGCCAGCGCGTGCGTGCCACGTCAGTGCTATGCCTCAGCCGCTGGGCATGCAACGTGGTAGGGGGGGACGGTACACATGACCATGCAGCGCCTGCGCCACAGGCGAGAAGGAACGGTGCGTGTATGCTTTTAGTGCACGCGGCCATAACTCATAATAATAAGAGCTCCGTGTGCATCCCCCTGGGCTATTGCAAGCCTGCATGTTAGGCATGTGCTTGTGGGCCTGCCCTGTGGGCTGTGGCATGCAAGGCACATGCGTTTGAAGCGCAAGGGTGCACACTGCGCACGACCGCAAGTGCTGTCAGCATGTGTGTCAGTGCCATGGATGTGTGCCAGTGCCGTCGAATGTGTGTGTGTGTGTGTGTGTGCGCCCTCCTTGTCACGTGTGTGCGCCTGCCTTATTATGTGTGTGCCATGCGCAGGCGGACAGACCGGCGCCGCGGTGGTCATGATCGCAGAACGGGCGGCTGCGATGCTCACGAGTGAGTGATCCTGCGATGCTCACCAGTGAGAGGTCCTGCGATGCTCACCAGTGAGAGGTCCTGCGATGCTCACTAGTGAGAGGTCCTGTGATGCTCACTAGTGAGTGGCCCCGGGCTCTTACTTTATTTCATGGCTGCATGCCTGAGGCAGGGCGGGGCACGCGCAGCGCAGGCAGGGCGGTGGGTGGGCCTGGTTTGCAGAGGAGGAGGAGGAGGAGGAGGAGGAGGAGGAGGTG
>LKMJ01001742.1_pt1 | contig 19496 bp, 19 predicted proteins | sample 643391 | NCBI WGS metagenome assembly LKMJ01 (sample SAMN04112250, study PRJNA286221) | soda lake metagenome | biome: soda lake; feature: Kulunda Steppe; material: water; isolation source: sample PL-Br10 brine of Picturesque Lake | place: Russia: Kulunda steppe | collected 2010-07 | reverse complement strand
TGGAGGGCCTCAGCAAACGCAACCGTCTCTGGAGCCTTCGCGACGTTCTCGCGGGCACTGGCCTCGATCGAGGAGACGTTCGCTCGCGAGGTTCCGAGTGCCTCGGCGATCGACGCCTGGGGAATGTCTCGCTCACGCAGGGCGAGTACCTGGGCTTGCCGATGTGTCAGGACGCTCCGTTCGGGATCGAACCCAATTTCCTCGAGGACGGACTCGACCTCGTCGATCACTGTTCCCACCAGCCGTGGCTCATACGTCTGGGGACGAGTAGGACGCTGAAAACGTTGTCCACTGCCGACGCGTCGAACGAATTACGCGCCCCAGAAGTTCTCCCGACTGCCCAACCGCTCGCGGCGGCTCTCTCTCTGACCAGCCGAGCCGTCTTCGCCCTCGTCGTCAGTGGCTTGGTCGTCTTCCTCGAGTGTGAGCCGTTCGACCTCTTCGGCGCGAGCGTGGTTGTTGTGTACCTGGGTAATCTCGACGCGAGAGCGTGCCTCTGGCAGTACGTCGTCGACCATCACGATAAATCCGTCCTCGGTTCGGCCAACGCCGGCCCCACTCTCGTGCATGTCGACGACATCGACAACGACCTCCTCACCCGCCTTCACCGGTTGGGTTTTCAAATCCTGGATCGGCTGATTGTAGTGGTTGCACCACTCTTTCCCGCCGCGATCGCCGTAGTGTTGACACCCCATTCCGGCGACCCGCTCCGAAAAACTCGGGCATTCGTCGGCGAGTGGACAGTCTGCCATAACACCTACTATCCGTGGTGGGATTAAACCATTTCCGCCTCGCCACCCACAGTCAGCGGCGACCAGCGACATGTTGAAAACGGTACCACGCTCGAGGTCGGCGTCGGCCGACCGGGCAGTCGGGGTGGTGGGACCGTTAGCTACTTTTTTCCCTGCTCCTAACGCCGGCCAATGGAACGTCTCGAGCGCCGACAGGCGCTGATTGAGGAGCGACTTATCGAGGTGGTCGATGAGATGGACCCCGAGTCGCTCAGTGCAGACGTTCGCCACGTCACGCTCTCGGGTGGGAAACGAGTGCGGCCGATGGTGACGCTGCTGTGCTGTGAGACCGTTGGCGGCAGTGTCGAGGCGGCCGTTGATTTCGGTGTGGGGATCGAACTCGTTCATACGGCTTCGCTCGTCATCGACGATATTATCGACCGGTCGGAACTCCGTCGTGGGACGACGAGCGCCTGGGCCGAGTTCGGTCACGGATCGGCAATCATCGCCAGCGATGGACTACTGGGTGAGGCGTTTGCCCTGTTCTCGAGTGACCCCGATGCAACCCAGGTCGTCGCCGAGGCGATGGTCGACCTCGGCATCGGTGAGGCGACCGAACTCTCAGCAAAGCCCGACTCCGAAGCAGCCTATATGACACTCGCCCGCCGGAAGACAGGCGCGCTCTTTCGGGCCGCCGCGGAACTCGGTGCGATCGCTGCCGACTCTGACGCTCACACTGTCGAGGCCCTCGGTGAGTATGCCGAACGCGTCGGCGTCGCATTCCAGATCCGTGACGACGTCCTTGATGCTGTTTCCGACCCCGACGAGCTGGGAAAACCGACCGGTCACGACGCCGCCTTAGAGCGACCATCTGTCGTCCAAGTGACTGAACTGACGCCAACGGAAGCGAACGAGCGGGCTCGAACCGAGGTCGACCGGGCCATCGAGGCCATAGAGCGTGTCGACGTGGCCGATCCGGCCGCCCGTGAGTATCTGCTTGAGCTCGCAGCGTTCGTCGTCGAACGCGAGCGGTAGCTCAGATTCGTTCGGGCTGGGACGCCCCGTCGTCACTCCCATACTGCGATTCGAGGACGGCAAACCCGAGGGTACTCGAAATCCCAAGCAGCGTGCCGATAGTCAGCGCCGTCGCCAGATAGCTTACGCCGACGGTATCGAGGAAAAATGCACTGACGGCATGGAGAACGATGGCGATCGAGAGTACGTAAAAGGGGGCGTTGAGATAGCGCCACTTCAGGCTGCCAGCGATATACTCGTCTGTGATCTGGCCGAGACTGGTGGTGATCCCGGCTGCGGCGAGCCACTGGATCGAGCCGTCGACGACGGCCGCGAGCATCACTGGCCCCTCGAGTTCACCGGGTCGAGCCGCCTGGGCGTTTTCTAAGGCTTCGTAGCCGCTGACGCCACCGAGGACCAGCAGCGCCGCTGCGACGACGTAGGCGAGCAACGTCGTCCGACCCGTATACAACGAGCGGCGGGCGCGCTCGACGGCTCCGTCGAACCGGCTGCCGAGTCCGAGTCCCCGAGAGATCAGATAGAGACCGAGCAACGCCGAGGTCGTTCCGAGGACGAACCCCGGCATCTCGAGGGCACTGCCGATCAACGCAAGTGGGTAGATCAAAAGCAGGATGCCGAGTGGAATCAGGATCGTCCCACGCGTTTCGGGGTCGTCGAGTACCTGCTTGATGGTGTAGTACATCGACTCTAAGTTCTGGGCCTGTCGGACAACGACCCGGCGAACGCCGTCGATCGGGACCCGCGAGCGGATCACTGGCAGCACCGATTCGTCTTGGGCACCATCGGTGACGACCAGTGCGGCGACATCTTCGGCAGTCGCCAGACTCGCGAGGACGGTGTCGACCTCCTCACCCACTGCCCGATTGGCCTCGACCTCGCTGCCTTCGGTGCCGGTGACGACGGCGACCTCGACGCTTTCGCCGCGGGAAGCGAGGTCGTCGTACAGGTGTACGCCCTGGAAGATGACGTTCAGATCCGAGTCCTCCGGGTCTGCAGTCGCGAGTGCAACGGCTGCGTCCTCGACGGCATCCCGCCCAATTACTGGTGAGGAGAAGTCGGTCTTTCGACCGAGGTCGTCGTCGAGGTCGACACAGAGGACCAACAGCATCGCACGGACCTTGGTGAGCCCCGTATTTGCCTTTTCTGGAGGCGACCGCTGGGGGCTTTCGCACGGCTTTTGTGAGTCGGCCCACTATGACCGTCTGAATGCTTTCACGAGGCTGTGAACAGTGTGCCAAGGGGGGAAAGCTCGTCTTGTTCGTCTATGGCTACTGTGACCAGCGTGACTGTTTTTACTGTCCACTCGGCGAGAACCGCAAAAACGTCACTGACGTCTATGCCAACGAGCGACGCGTCGAATCCGACGCGGACGTTCTTGAGGAGGCCCGCCGGATGGACGCCCTGGGGAGTTCGATCACCGGCGGCGAGCCCCAGGAAGCGCTGGACCGGACCTGTCATTATCTCTCACTGCTCAAAGACGAGTTCGGCGAGGAGTTTCACACCCACCTCTACACCGGCATCACCGGCGGCCGAGAGAATATGCGCCGACTCAGCGAGGCTGGTCTCGACGAGATTCGGTTCCATCCACCACTCGAGCAGTGGGGTGAGTTACACGGGACCGAGTGGGAAGAGATCCTTTATATCGCTCGTGAGGAAGGACTCACGCCGGCCTTCGAGATTCCCGGCATCCGCGCCGAAGAAGAATTTCTCGAGTTCTTAGACGAGGGGGCCGCAGAATTCTGTAACGTCAACGAGTTCGAGATGTCCCAGGGGAACTTTCGCCGGATGCAAGAGAAGGGATACGAACTCAAAGAAGATCACATGAGCGCCGTCGCCGACACCCGTGAGGAAATTCTCGAGGTGATGGGCGACCACCCGAAGGTCTACTTCTGTACCTCGGTATTCAAAGACGCCGCCCAGCACCGTCGCCGGCTCAAACGGATGGCCCGGAACGTCCGCCGGGAGTTCGACGACGTGACTGACGACGGTACGCTCGTCTACGGCAAGACAGACGCCGACCCCGAACGTTTCGAGGCTCTTGGTGTCCCCGAGGAGTACTACACCGTCAAATCGAACCACGTCGAGGTCGCCTGGTGGCTCTTAGAGGAGATGATCGCCGAAGGCGACCTCGAGGACGGCGAGATCGTCGAACAGTATCCGAGTTACGACGGGCACGTGGTCGAGCGGACGCCGTTGGTGTAGCACCGAGACGGCGACGCCGTGAGCGACCGAGCGGTTTTTTGGTGCAGATTTTTCGACGACGGTGAGCAGGGCGAACCCGAGGAGAAAACGGTGCACGTGGCACGTGGTCGAGCGGACGCCGTTGGTGTGGTGTTGGGGCGATGGGTTGCTCGAGTGGTTCACTGAGTCGTGAGTGACCACGAACGGAACCGATCGGCCGTTAGATTTTAGACATGTACCTTCGCTGATTAGATAAGGGGAACCATGGGTGGTATAGTCGAGGTCGGAGTCCAGACAGCTTTCGAGTGGGTACAATTGTTTGGACTTCCGGTTCTCATGGTCGTCTTCTTCGTCAAGGGACTGCTCGTGGGGAAAGTTCTCTCGACGACGGTGTTTCTTCCGGGATACGTGATTGCTATTGACGCCTCGACTGTGCTCGCAATTCAGATTGCAGCGATCACGGCCGTTGCATACGCCGTTGGCCAACTCGTCATCTACGCTGGCTGTCGTCAGTATGGGCGAACGTTCGTTACTAGGTTGCCGTTTGTGACGGTCGATCCGTCGGGGCCGGAGTTCGACCGCTTCGACGAGTGGTTCTCACGATACGGCGGCCCCTCGATTCTGGTGACAAACTGCATGCCGTGGGTGCGTGGGACGCTGTCGATCCCTGCCGGGGCCAGCCGCTATCCCGTTGGTCGGTACGTGATTTTCACCACTGTCTCGATTGCGACCTACCACGTTGGATTTATTTTTCTCGCGTTGGGTGCCTTTGACATACTCATCTGAGCACTAGACCATCGATCTGTGCCAGATGTGCTAGCACAGCATCATATGCCTACTCCGCTTCTGTTGGGTCAACGTCGGGGAGTGTAATGAGGTTCTCCCGACCGATTCGGAGCTTTTCGATCTCCTCGTCGTCGTCCATCTGAGAGAGTAGCTGGGAGACTTTGGCGTTTGACCAGCCGGTCTCTTTGACGATGTTTGCCTGTTTCATCCGACCGCCGTTTTGGTTGAGCAGCCGGGTCACTCGCTCTTCATCGCTCAACAACTCGAGGTCGACATCTGACTCGCGTGGCTCTTCATAGGCGACTGCCGTCCCGGTGTCTGACTCGCTTGGCTCTGGGGTCGTCGTCTCAGTGTCGGACTCGGTGGGTGGCTCTGTCTCGTCATCCTGGGTGGGGATCGCCCACTCAGCGTTCTGAAGGTATCTCACGAGTACGTAGCCGCCGGCACCGAGAAGCAGGCCGCCGATGCCAGCGAGAAACCATTGGGAACCCGAGACACTCATTCCCGTCTGGACGAACACGATCTCGAGATCACTCGCCTCGAACTCGTGGGGACCGTCCCAGGAGAGGACCGTTGCCGTCTCGAGGCCGTAGTTTGGGGGGCGCTCGATAACGAATCGCTGTCCCTCGAGGAGTCCTGGGAGCCAGGTTCCTCCGTCGGCCGTAGTGAACGCGTCGAGCCGGATTCGATCGCCGTCGACGGCAGCGAAGTTCGTCCAGGTGACAGAATACGAGATGACGCCGATCTGGACGTCGTCGAGGTCGTCTTCATCTGGGGTCTCGACTCGTGGCTCATCCCACCCACCGTCTTCAATTCGCATCTCTCGGTCGGTCGTCTCGCTTGCATATTCGGCGTAGGCTTCGAAGGTCGTGCTGTCGTAGCCACCAGTTCGTTCGCCGGCGGTCACTTCGGCGGCGTACTCTTCGAACAGCGCGTGGTCGTCCTCGTCGTATAAGAGAAACCGACTCTCGACGCTCCAGGTCGCATCACCGGTTTCGGCGAGCGAGACGCGAATCAGTTGACTCGGATCGGCTGGCTCGAGCGGGCTATCTGCACTCTGGAGGGCGAGTGGCTGTCCCGTACTCAGTGTCTGGGAGGGGCGATCCTCGGCCGGGTAGCTCGTGGCGGTGACCGTCCCAACAGCGAGAAAAAACCCACAGAGGAGGAGGGCACATAATACGACGGTGGGGACCCGCATACACCCCTGCGTGGATTCCGTGAGGAAAAAACACTTTCCATGCAACCATACCAGCTTAGTGGGCAGACGCGACACGACAGCCCTCGAAACCGGCAGCTGGTCGTACGACCAGCTTTTATATCACGAGTGCGTATGATTTGGCGATGCCACCCGCCCTTCCGGTCTTCTTCGTGTTGGTTCTCGTCTGCTCGGTGACGGCGACTGCGGTTGCTGCCGACGGTGCCGTCGCCGATCGGACACAGCTTCAATCCGACGACGAGACGTTCCAGACGGCCGAGAACACCACCAACCGTCTCGGGCTTCCCGAACCGACCGCATACAGCTACGCCGACCAGCAGCCAGATCTCGCAACGACGCTTGCTGGTGGCGACCAGGCCCTCCGGGTCGACGCGACGCAGTATGCGTTCGTCGACGCCAGCTTCGACAACGCCAGCGATGCAGAACGAGCCGAGCTCCTCGCAGACGCACACGAGCGCCTCCAAGAGCAGATCCACGACCTCGAGACCCGTGAAACGGCTGTGGCTACCGGACACGCAGACGGTGACCGATCCGACCGCGAGCTCCTGAACGCCCTCGTCGTGAATTACCATCAGGCACAGGCCCTCGAGGAATCCCTCGAGCAACTCGAGGCATACGCCGAGCGGACCCCTGGATACGCGCTTGCTTCCGACGATCGGCGAGAGAACAGCCGGCTCCTCGAAGCACACGAGTCACCGATCCGGACGGCACTCGCGACGGCCAGTGAGAGTCCCGACGCCGACCCCGTCTCTGTTGCCGTCGAAACCAGCGACGACGGGCTCCACCTGGGTCATCTCGAGGACTCGACGTATCTGTTCGAGACGGTCCGGTTCGACAACCTCGACCGTGACGCTTCCTCACCACTCCAGGGCTCTGAACCACTTGAACACGCCCAGTCGCAGTATCCGTGGGCTCAGGCAAACGGGTCGAACAACTGGGTCGAGGCGGGGACCGTCCACGACATCCGGTTTACTGCTGACGAGTTCGACGTCCGTATCTTCCTCGACAGTGGCTCCGGCGAGGTGTTCCGTGAGTTCCAGGAACTCTCGACCGAGGCACTCCCACAGACCGAACCCTGGACCGACGCTGACGACGACCTCGAAGTGACGATTAACGCGACGCCAGCGGGTGGGCCGGCTGAACTCGAGGTCCGCGAGGACGGCCAGCCGGTGTCTGCGACCGTCACGATCGACGACGAGGTTCGTGGTGAGACTGATGCCGATGGGAGCTGGTGGTATCTCCCACCGACAGACACCTACGAGTTGACCCTCGAGACGGACGATTCGACCCTCGAGACGACTGTCGAGTGAGGCCTGCCTTTTTGTACGAACGGTCGACCACGCTGTGGTGTGATCTCGCCGACGCTCGGGACTGTCGACAATCACGAGTCGGGTAGCCGAGCGGTCTCTCCTGTCGTCGGCGTTGTCCTCCTTGTTGCGATGACTGTGCTGCTGGCCACAACGTTGCTGGTAAGCCTACTCTCTGTCTCGTTCCCCTCAACCCAGACTGCAACCTTCGATCTCACCGCTGAGAGCGAGACGAACGAACTCACGATCACCCACGTTGCCGGTGACGACCTCGAGGTCGAGACGCTCACGATCCAGGTCGTGATCAACGACGAGAAATTGCGCTATCAGCCGCCGGTTCCGTTTGTTGGGGCCACCGGGTTCAACGGGACGCCGTCTGGCCCGCTCAACGCGAACGCGGCTCCGAGCTGGCGAGCCGGTGAGGAAAGCACGCTCGAGCTGGCAGCCAGTAATTCACCGACCCTCGACAGCGGCGACGAGGTGACGGTCACGGTGACGAGTGACGGACACCTACTCGACGATACCACGACGACGGCCGCCTAGCTCAGCGCGGTGTGCGGGCGACGGTCGTGATCGCCACCTCTGGCTCGTAGTCCGGCCCCATCAGCGCGTGTCGAACCTCTTCGAAGCCAGCGGTTTTGAACATCCGGTCGGCCTCGTACTCGTCATAAAAGAGCATGATCGCGTCGGCGATGGCCTCCATAACCGGGTTCTCTGGGGTCTTCGGACCCACGACGAGCACCTGTCCCCCTGGGCGGAGAACCCGGCGGAACTCACGCAGTGCGAGAATCGGATTCGGCCAGTACTCGATCGACCCAGACGACCAGACGACATCGAAACTGTTCGTCTCGAAGGGGAGTCGCTCGGCGTCGCCACGGTGAAAGTACACCGGCGGCCCGCGCTTGCCGAACTTCCGATAGGCACGCTCGAGCTGGTGTTCACTCTGATCGATTGCATGGACTTCGTTGACGTGTTCGAGGAGGCCAGCGGTCCCAAAGCCAGTGCCACAGCCGACATCGAGGACGTCCATCTCGGCTTCGAGGTCGAGCAACGAGAGGGCGTCGGCCCGCATCTCCTCGGTCCAGACGAAGGGGTTGATCTCGTCGTAGATTTTCGAGAGATACTTATAGAACAGGCGAGCCCGGGCCTTGTTCTCGAGGAGTCCCATTGGTGTTCAGTTCGGCCCAACTGGGATATGTCTACTGTTCGCGGCCATCGAAACGGCCGTAATATGGGACTACCGCCGGCCAGGAGCCGCTACACTTTCGCAACTACCATATACGCACCTCCGCAAAATTCGCCTGACTAGAGTATGCCGAGGCCAGCAGTTCTCGAACGAATTCAGTCGGCAGAGGAGGAGGCCGACGAAGTCGTCGCACAGGCTGAACAAGACCGCGACGAGCGAATTGCCGAGGCTCGGGAACGCGCCGAGGAGATTCGCACCGAAGCGGAAACCGAGGCGCGTGAGCTTCGAGAGCAACGGCTCGAGGAAGCCCAGGCGGAGATCGACGCCGAGTGCGAGGAAATACTCGCCGCCGGTACGGAAGACCGGGAGGAACTCGCCGATCGGGCTCGCGAGCGGGTCGACGACGTGACCGAGTACGTCGTCTCCCTTGTCCAGGAGGACGTCCATGCTCAGACCTGAGCAGATGAGCAAGGTCTCGATCGCCGGGGCCAAGGCCGTCATGCCCACGGTGATTGAGACGATCCACGAACTGAACCTCGTCCACCTCTCAGATTACGACGGCTCCTGGGAGGGGTTCGAGAACGGCAACCCGATCGAAGGAGCCGAAGACGCCTCCGAGAAACTCGTTGTCGTCCGTGCCCTAGAGAGTACGCTCGATCTCTCTCCTGAGGAAGTCACCCCGGGGACGATCGGCGACGACTGGGGGGCCCGCCTCGAGGAGATCCGCACGCGGATCAACGACCTCGACGACGAACGCAGCGAAGTCCGCGAGCAGCTTCGCGTGGTCGAGGACAAACTAGACCGCGTCGAGCCGTTTGCCGAACTCGGGATCGACCTCGATCTCTTGACCGGCTACGACCACGTCGATGTCGTCGTCGGCGAGGGTAACGTCGGCGAGGTCGAATCGGCCCTCGAGGCGGCCGCGGAGATTCGTGCCTTCGAGACGTTCACTGGTGGAGACGTGCTGGCGATCGTCGCTGCCCCCGTCGAGGGTGAGTCCATCGAGGGACTGATCGACGATGCACTCGTTGGTGTCGAACTCACCCGCCATCCGATTCCAGAGACCGACGCCGATCCCGACGAGTACGTCGCCGACCTCGCTAGTGAGCGCGACGAACTCGAGGTCGACCTCGAGCGCATCGACGCCCAACTCGAGGAGATCAAACACGAGGAAGGTGGCTTCCTGCGTCGGGTCGAAGAAGAACTCTCGATCGAGGTCCAGCGTGCTGAAGCCCCGTTGCAGTTTGCGACGACCAAGCGAGCCTTTATTGCCGAAGGCTGGTTGCCGGTCAGCGAGTACGACCGACTGGTGGCTGCCCTCGAAGACCGGGTCGGCGACCGCGTCGAGATCGAGGAACTCGAGCGCGCCGACTACGATGATCACGGCCACGGCCACGAACACGAGGCGGACGACTCTTCAGAGCCATCTACCGAGGGGAAACAGGAGCCACCGAAGGCGGCGACCGACGGCGGCCACAAGAAGGCCGTTACGATGGACGACGAGCCGCCGGTCGTGTTGAACAACGTTACGCCAGCCAAGCCCTTCGAGCTGATGGTGAAGATGGTGAGCCAGCCGAAATACAGCGAACTCGATCCGACGCTGTTTATTTTCCTCACCTATCCCTTTGCCTTCGGCTTCATGATCGGTGACATCGGCTACGGCATCCTCTATATGCTGATGGGCTGGGGTGCCTGGAAGGTATTCGACTCAGACGCCGGGAAGGCCCTGGGGACGATCGGTATCTGGGCTGGTGTCTTCACGGTCATCTTCGGCTGGCTGTACGACGACATCTTCGGGGCGCACATGGTCGATTTCGTGCCCGCGGACATCTACGTCTACTTCGACATGCTGGGCGCGGGAACGCTCACGAAAGGCCTCCAGACTACCGAGTGGGCCCTGCTGTGGATCCTGCTATCGTTCATGTTTGGGATCCTGCATCTCAACATCGGGCTGGTCGCCGGCTTCGTCAACGAACTCAGCCACGGGCTCAAGGCCGCCGTCTACGAGCGCTTCTCGTGGATCCTGGCGATGAACGGCCTGTTCATCTGGCTGTTGACCCACAACGACGCCGGCAGTGCCGACCTCGGCTTCGACACGACCGCTTCGGCGACCAAACCGGAGTTCCTGACCGGTGCTGGTGAGGAGGCGATTCTCCACCAGTTTTTCGGCTTCGCTGGCTTCCCCGAACTCGTCGGGATCGTTGGCCTGTCGATGCTGTTCATCGGGCTGGTGATGATCGGTGCGGCCGAAGGGATCGCCGGCTTGCTCGAGTCGCCAGCCTGGGCCTTCGGCCATGCGCTGTCGTACCTGCGGATGGTCGCAGTCCTGCTCGCGAAGGGTGGGATGGCGTTTGTCGTCAACCTGCTCGTCTTCGGTGCCTGGGAGGCCGATGACGGCTACATGCACTTTGCGTTCTTCGAGGCACCGAGCACTGTCGAAGGGGCTGCCGACGTCACCTTCGAAGGGCTCATCTGGATCGGTCTCGAGGGCGGGCTGTTGGTGACGGTGCTCGGGCTCATTGGGGCTGTGCTGGTGTTCGTCCTCGGCCACATCGTGGTCCTCCTGTTGGGGATCACCGCTGCGGGGATCCAGATGCTTCGTCTGGAGTACGTGGAGTTCTTCCAGAAGTTCTACGAGGGCGGCGGCGAGGAGTACGATCCGTTCGGTGAGGAAACCCACGCTCAGCCGGCTGACTGACTGGACACTCGTTCAGTTTTCTGGTCTGACCAGAACCTCCGAGCGCTGCGTTCGAACCACTTCGTTCGCTGTGCAATTTCTGCCATCCGTCGGTTTTCTCCTTTCTGGGCCCCGGTGTGGCCGATTTGTTTCGAGAGCTTTATACAGTCAGCAGAGTCAGTTACGACCGTTCGGAGCAATCCAACCGCTTATATCCATGATCGAAGAACTCGCACTCGCTGCCGACATCGCATTGGAGAACGGAGATACAATCGAAGAGTCGCCATTCCTGACTGATGAGGGTGCTGCGGCGCTGGCTGTCGGACTGTCCGCACTGGCTGCCGGATATGCCGAGCGCGGGATCGGTGCAGCCGCCGTTGGCGCACTCGCCGAAGACGAGGATCTGTTCGTGCCGGGGCTCGTGATGACAGTCCTGCCGGAGACGCTCGTGATCTTCGCACTGGTCGTCGTCTTCGTCATCTAAGCGTCCACGGCCTTCTCTCACCAATGAGTTTGGACACAGTCGTCGAAGACATCAGCAACGAAGCTCACGCGCGTGCGGAGAACCTCTGCGAAGACGGTGAAGCCCGCGCTGAGGAGATCATCTCGGCTGCAGAAGACGACGCCGAGGAACTCCTCGCCGAGGCCCAACAGGAGGTCGACCGCGAGATCGAGCAACGTCGGGAACAGCGCCGCTCCAGTGCGAAGCTGGAAGCGAAACAAGAACGCCTGGAGGCTCGTCGTGACGTCCTCAGTGAGGTCCGTACGGCCGTCGAAGACGAACTCGCTTCCCTCGGGGGAGAGACCCGCGAGAAGCTGACTCGTGCTCTCCTTGGGGATGCGAGTTCGGAGTTCGAGAACGGGGACGCCGTTCGTGTCTACGGGGCGGCCGACGACGAGGTACTCCTCGAGTCGATCCTCGAGGAGTACTACAACTACGAGTACGCTGGCGAGGTCGACTGCCTCGGTGGCGTCGTCCTCGAAAGCGACCAGTCCCGGGTCCGGGTGAACAACACGTTCGATTCGGTACTCGAGGACGTGTGGGAAGAAAACCTCCAGGAAATCAGTACCAGACTCTTCGAGCAATGAGTCTCGGCGCCTCGAACACGGAGTACGTAAACGCCCGCGTCCGCGCCCGCCGAGCCGCGCTGTTCGCTGACGAGGACTACCGAAAGCTCGTTCGGATGGGGCCGAGTGGGATCGCCCGGTTTATGGAGGAGTCTGAGTACGAACGCGAGATCAACGAACTCGGAACGCGGTTTTCCGGTGTCGACCTCATCGAGTACGCGTTGAACCAAAATCTCGCAAAGCACTTCCAGGACTTACTCGCCTTCTCGGAGGGCCGACTCTATGACCTCATCGCCCGATACCTCCGGAAGTTCGACGTCTGGAACGTCAAAACGGTCATCCGTGGGATCTACACCGAAACGCCGGCCGAAGAGATCACGACCGATCTGATCCGGGCTGGCGAACTCGGAGAGACGACCCTCGACCAACTCGTCGACCTCGACGAGATCGAAGACGTCGTCGAAACACTCGAGGGGACCCTGTACCACACAGCCCTGGAAACCGCTCTCGAGGAGTACCAGGAGACGGGTCAGCTCGTCGCCCTCGAGAACGCGCTCGACCGAGAATTTTACGAGCACTTACTCGACGACGTCGGACGGCCACAGGAAGGTCCTGAGGCGTCCTACGTCGAGTTCTTACAGGCCGAGATTGACTTCCGCAACGCACGGAACGCGTTGCGACTGGCCCGGAGCGGGGCCGACCTCGATCCGGCTGCCTACTACATCGAGGGCGGTGTCCTGTTCGAGCGTGGTGACCTGGGCCGACTAGTCGCCGACTACGACGAACTCGTCGATCACATCGCCGAGAACAAACGGTACGGTGACCGCCTCTCGAGCGCACTCGGACGGCTCCGCGAGGCCGAGAGTCTGATTCAGTTCGAGCACGCCCTCGACGCGGCGTTGCTCGAGTACGCAGACACCCTCGCGAGCATCTACCCGGTGTCGGTGTCGGCGGTCCTCTCGTACATCCTCGCGAAAGAACGCGAGGTCGAGAACATCCGGGCGATCGCCCGGGGTCGGGAGGTCGGCCTCTCAGAGAGTGAAATTGAAGAGGAACTGGTGATTCTATGAGCCAGGAAATTGCCGTCGTCGGCAGTCCAGAGTTCACGACCGGCTTCCGCCTCGCGGGCGTTCGCCGATTCGAGAACGTTGCCGACGAGCAGAAAGGCACAGACTTAGACGACGCGGTCACGTCCGTATTAACCGATGACGGGGTCGGGATCGTCGTCATGCACGACGACGACCTCGAGTATCTCTCGCGAGATGTGCGGGGGACCGTCGAGACGAGCGTCGAGCCAGTCGTCGTCACCATCGGGAGCGGCACCGGCGGTGGCGGACTGCGCGACCAGATCAAGCGGGCGATCGGAATCGACCTGATGGAGGAAGACTAATGAGTCAAGCAGAAACCACTGAAACCGTCGCTGAAGACGGTGTGATCGAACGCGTGAGCGGCCCTGTCGTGGTCGCCACGGACCTCGACGCCCGGATGAACGACGTCGTCTACGTCGGAGATGAAGGGCTGATGGGCGAGGTCATCGAGATCGAAGGGAACCTGACCACGATTCAGGTATACGAAGAAACGTCCGGGGTTGGCCCGGGTGAACCCGTCGAGAACACGGGCGAACCACTGAGCGTCGACCTCGGGCCGGGGATGCTCAACGCCATCTACGACGGCGTCCAGCGCCCCCTCGACGAACTCGAAGCAAAGATGGGCTCGGCGTTTCTCGACCGCGGGGTCGACGCGCCGGGCATCGACCTCGAGACCGAGTGGGAGTTTACCCCGACCGTCGAGGAAGGCGACGAGGTCGGTCCTGGTGACATCATCGGTGAAGTGCCAGAGACCGAAAGTATCACCCACAAGGTGATGGTCCCGCCGGATTACGAGGGTGGTGAGGTCACCGCGATCGGCTACGGCCCGTTCACCGTCGACGAGGTCGTCGCCAAACTCGACTCTGGTGAGGATATCACCATGCACCAGGAGTGGCCGGTCCGCAAAGCCCGTCCTGCCCTGGAAAAACAGACCCCGACGATCCCGCTGGTCTCCGGTCAGCGAATTCTCGACGGGCTGTTCCCGATTGCCAAAGGTGGGACGGCGGCGATTCCGGGCCCCTTCGGTTCCGGAAAGACCGTCACCCAGCACCAACTCGCCAAATGGGCCGACGCAGACATCGTCGTCTACGTCGGCTGTGGCGAGCGTGGCAACGAGATGACCGAAGTCATCGAGGACTTCCCGGAACTCGAGGACCCGAAGACGGGCAAACCACTGATGAGCCGGACCTGTCTCATTGCGAATACGTCGAACATGCCCGTCGCTGCGCGTGAGTCCTGTATTTATACGGGGATCACGATCGCGGAGTACTTCCGGGATATGGGCTATGACGTCGCGCTCATGGCTGACTCGACCTCGCGGTGGGCAGAGGCCATGCGTGAGATCTCGAGTCGCCTCGAGGAGATGCCCGGTGAAGAGGGGTATCCCGCGTATCTCGCCGCCTCGCTCTCGGAGTTCTACGAGCGCGCCGGCCTCTTCGACCTGTATAATGGTGAGCGCGGCTCGATCTCGGTGATTGGGGCTGTCTCGCCACCGGGTGGGGACTTCTCGGAACCGGTCACCCAGAACACCCTGCGGATCGTCAAGACGTTCTGGGCACTCGACGCAGATCTGGCCGAACGACGGCACTTCCCGTCGATCAACTGGAACGAGTCCTATTCGCTGTATCGCCAGCAGCTCGATCCGTGGTTCCGTGAGAACGTCGCCGACGACTGGCCCGAGCGCCGTCAGTGGGCTGTCGATGTCTTAGACGAGGAAGACGAACTCCAAGAGATCGTCCAGCTCGTCGGGAAAGACGCCTTACCAGCAGACCAGCAGCTGACCCTCGAGGTCGCTCGTTATCTGCGTGAGGCCTGGCTCCAGCAGAACGCCTTCCACGACGTCGACACCTACTGTGAACCTGAAAAGACCTACCGGATGCTCGGGGCGATCAAGACATTCAACGACGAAGCCTTCGATGCACTCGATGCTGGTGTCCCAGTCGAGGAGATCGCAGACGTTGAGGCGGCCCCACGCCTGAACCGGATGGGGACCGCCGAGGACTGGCACGAGTTCATCGACGACCTCGAGAGCGACCTCGCAGACCAGATTCGGGGGCTCTACTGATCATGAAAGAGTACAAGACCATCACGGAAGTTAGCGGTCCGCTGGTGTTCGCCGAAGTCGACGAACCGGTCGGCTACGACGAGATCGTCGAGATCGAGACGCCAGCTGGGGATACCCTGCGCGGACAGGTTCTCGAGTCCAGTGACGGCCTGGTTTCGATCCAGGTTTTCGAGGGGACCGGTGGCATCGACCGCAACGCCTCGGTCCGATTCCTGGGCGAGACAATGAAGATGCCCGTCACCGAAGACCTGCTGGGACGGGTGCTTGATGGCTCCGGGAATCCGATCGACGGCGGCCCCGAGATCGTTCCCGACGATCGCATCGACATCGTTGGCGAAGCGATCAACCCTTACTCCCGTGAGTATCCAGAGGAGTTCATCCAGACGGGTGTGAGTGCCATCGACGGCATGAACACGCTGGTGCGTGGCCAGAAGCTCCCGATCTTCTCGGGATCTGGCCTGCCACACAACGAACTCGCCTTACAGATCGCCCGCCAGGCAACGGTGCCAGAAGAGGAAGCAGGCGACGAGGAGGGTTCTGAGTTCGCCGTCATCTTCGGGGCGATGGGGATCACCCAGGAGGAGGCAAACGAGTTCATGGACGACTTCGAGCGCACTGGCGCACTCGAGCGCTCGGTCGTCTTCATGAATCTCGCAGACGACCCTGCCGTCGAGCGGACGGTCACGCCGCGACTTGCCTTGACCACTGCCGAGTACCTCGCCTTCGAGAAGGACTACCACGTGCTGGTCATCCTCACGGACATTACGAACTACTGTGAAGCACTCCGTGAGATCGGGGCTGCCCGTGAGGAGGTCCCAGGCCGGCGTGGCTATCCCGGATACATGTATACCGACCTGGCGACCCTGTACGAGCGGGCCGGTCGGATCGAAGGCCGTGAGGGATCGGTCACCCAGATCCCGATTCTCACGATGCCCGGCGACGACGACACCCACCCGATTCCCGACCTGACGGGATACATCACCGAGGGTCAGATCGTGATGGACCGCGATCTGAACAGTCAGGGAATCGAGCCACCGATCAACGTCCTGCCGTCGCTGTCACGACTCATGGACGACGGGATCGGTGAGGGACTCACTCGTGCCGACCACGGTGACGTCTCTGATCAGATGTACGCCGCCTACGCAGAAGGTGAGGACCTGCGTGATCTCGTCAACATCGTCGGTCGAGAGGCCCTCTCCGAGCGAGACAACAAGTTCCTCGATTTCGCCGACCGCTTCGAGAACGAGTTCGTCGAGCAGGGGTATGACACCAACCGCTCCATCGAGGAGACCCTAGAGATCGGCTGGGATCTGCTCTCGATGCTCCCACCAGAAGAACTCAACCGTATCGGCGAGGACCTCATCGAGGAATACTACCGCTACGACGAGACCGAGCAGGCCGAAGTGACCGCCGACGACTAATCCGCTGGTTTCAACTTTTTGACGTCGCGGGCTCTGAGGACCGAGTGAGCCCATACGAGGGGTACTCAGACGATATTTAATGTGACTGGGTAGGCGTATGCCTGACCCTTGTTGGCGCTGACCGTCGCTGTCGCCACCAGGGCCAGATCCGTCACGACGACCATTGGAAAATGAAGCACACCGACCGCTCCCAGGGCGAGGATGGTCGGTGAGTGCAACATATAGCCGAGTAAAACGGGCACGAAAAGCAAGAGGAGCGAGGCAAGAACCAGAATCAAAATGACTATCTGGAAATTAATTGCGCTCTTTGCGTTCTCTCTGACCAACTCATCATCTTCCGTGAGTAACAGAATCAACAGCGGTCCAAGAAACGAACAGACGAGCCCTGATACGTGCGTCAGCGCCGCGAGCGTCGTCTCTCCCTGGATCGGTTCCGACATACAACCTTGTGTTCTATCGGTAACATAAAGCCTTTGAGTATTATTACCCCCGACTGAGGGCCGTATTCGACCGACGCCGGTAGATTACGTTGGTCTTCAGTATCTACCCAGTTGCAGCTGTGTGTTCCAGTCGACACTGGTGACCGTCGCCGCGAAGCGAGGGTTTAGGTCCCCCACTTGCAAAGTTGTCCCAACAGCCGATGTCTGACAGCACTACACACTCGCCCTCGATTGGGGAGCTCGAGGCCGAGGTCGACGCCGTCGACGACCCTGGGACACTCACTGGGGCCGAACGCGAGGAGTTCGCAACGACGCTCGTCGCTCTCGCCGACGCCTACGGCCGGCGCGGGACGTTCGAGACCGAAGCCGACACCATCGAGCGCCTCACAACGCTCTGTGCAGAGACCGACGTTGCCGAGACACACCTGGCGACGGCCCTGGTTAACGCGACGGCCGTCGCCGACCGGGCCGAGTGTTATGAAACTGGGCTCGACCTCGAGCGACTGACTGGCTACCGTGAGCGACTTGAGACACTCGCTGAGGACACTGACGACCTCGAGTGCACTGCAGCCCTCGCCGACGCGACTGCCCAACTCGCCCACGCCGCCGGGAAAGCCGAACACCCAGATCGCATCCCTCCACTGGTCGCCGACCTCGCCGACCTCGCGAGTACCCACGACGACCCTGCCTTCGCCGCCGCGCTCGCACTTGGCCACGCCTACGCCGAGCGGTATCTCGACGGAGACGGCGACCGCCTCGAGCGTGTCGAAGCGCTCTATGAGGAGTATTCAACTGACAGTGTCGCTTCTGGCCTCGCGGGGGTGATCGCCGGCCGGACGAACGCCGACGCGCCGTACGACCTCGCAGCGATCGAGGATCGGATTGCCCGCATCGAGGAACTTGCCGCGCGCCATCCCGACGCCGACGTGACACGCTGGCTGCCGATTGCGACGACCAACGCGACGCGGGCGAGTTTCGAAGCCGCCGACTACGAACGCTTAGAACACTGGGGGGGTGAGACCCTCGCAGTCTACGAGCAACTCGAGACGCCGACGAGTGCTACCTGGGCTGCTGCGGCATTGTTTTACTCCGCACGAGGCTCCTTTTTCGAGGGCGACGTTGGGAAAGGCGAGCGAAAACTCGAGCAACTCGAGGATCTGCAGGCCCGCTATGAGAACCCGATCTTCGATCACTGGCTGGCTCGCAGTATGTTCGATGCCGTCCGGAGCTACGCCGAAACGGGCCACTACGAGGAAGCCCGCGACCTCGCTGACGAACTCACAGCTTACGCCGAGGGCCACGACGAGCAGGCCCAGATCGAAGCCGGTCTCGAGTCACTCCGTGAGCAGGCACCTGGGTTGTTCGGCAAGCCCGAACACGCGGCCGAGGAACCAACTGCAGCGGCTGGCGATGACGCTCACGCGGGGAGTGATCCAGACGACGAGTCACGAACGATCACCATCGACGCGACCGAGGCACTCGAACACGCCGCAACGCTCGAGGACGCCGAGGAGAGTGGTGGCTGTGGCTCGTGTGGCTCGGGCGGCTGTGGGAGCTGTGGAACACAGAAGACCGTCGAGCCGGCAAGTGATACGACCCTGATCGCGATGGGGGCTGTTCTGACACTCCTGGCGCTGGCGGTTGGATACGCTGGTTACCGGCTGATCAATCGATTTCGGTAATCGGGACTCAGAGTGGACTGGTTTTCGAGTCACTCACTGCACTCGAGTGTCTGCCACCCAAACCGACTTAGCTGTGCCCGTGGGCGAGTGTCACGTATGCACAAGCCACTGCTCGTGACCGACTTCCTCGACCGGGCGCGACGCCACTACGCCGACGCTGAGGCAGTGGTCGCGACGACGGGCGAGCGGTTTCACTACGCTGAACTCGGAGAGCGTGCGGACCGCTTTGCCGCGGCCTTGCAAGACAACGGGATCGAACCGGGCGACCGGGTGGCTGTCCTCGACCCAAACACCCACTACCATCTCCTCGCCGCGTATGGAACTTTCCAGGCGGGCGCGATCCATGTCCCGTTGAACTACCGGCTGACGGCGGGCGACTTCGCGTACATGCTCTCAGACGCAGGGATCGACGCGATCTATGCGGATTACGAGTATGCCAACAAGATCGAGGAAATCCGTGATGACGTCCCGACAGAAACGTTCGTGACCAACGACACCGACGCCGTGGAGGGTGAGTGGGCTGACTTCGATGGGCTGCTCGAAGAGGCGGGGACCGACTACGACCGGCCTGCAATGAGCGAGGACGACCTCGTAACGATCAACTACACCTCCG
>LKMJ01001741.1_pt1 | contig 19513 bp, 22 predicted proteins | sample 643391 | NCBI WGS metagenome assembly LKMJ01 (sample SAMN04112250, study PRJNA286221) | soda lake metagenome | biome: soda lake; feature: Kulunda Steppe; material: water; isolation source: sample PL-Br10 brine of Picturesque Lake | place: Russia: Kulunda steppe | collected 2010-07 | reverse complement strand
CTTATAAAGTGTGATTTTCAATCTGAGTTCGTATGGCAGATCTAATTGTCAAAGCCGCCGTGAAGGAAGCGCTCGACGACAAGAACGTTGCATCGGACTTCTACGAAGCACTCGACGAGGAAGTCGACGAGCTCCTCGAAGATGCCGCCGCACGCGCCGAGGCCAACGACCGGAAGACGGTCCAGCCTCGCGACCTGTAACTCGGTCCAAACGGTTCCGATTTTTTGTGTCACTCGTGATCGAGAGCGTCGGCTACAGCCGTTCGACCGCCACGTCGTCCGCGGATCCGATATGAATCTCGTCGGCAAGGTCCACGAACAGGCCGTGCTCGACGACGCCCGGCAGCGTCGATAGTTGCTCCGCCAGCGTGTCCGGTGTCTCGATCGGTCCGAACTCACAGTCGAGGACGACGTTGCCGTTGTCGGTGACGACTGGTCCGTCCTTTCGCTCCGCGCGCCGGAGCGTTGGCTCCCCTCCCAGTTCCCGTATCTCGCGTTCCACAACCGGTCGCGCTGCTGGCAGTGTCTCGACCGGAACGGCGCTATCGAGCGTTTCGGTGCGCTTGCTCGGGTCGGCGACAACGAGGAACCGATCGGCTGCGGCATCTACGACCTTCTCGCGAGCGTGAGCACCCCCTCCGCCTTTGATCAACTGGCCGTCCGCGATCTGGTCAGCACCGTCGATCGCGAGGTCGACGCTTGGGACCTCGTCGAGGTCGACCACTGGGATCCCCTCCTCGATCGCTAGCTGTCGGGCCTGGAACGAGGTCGGCACACCCTTGACGTCGAGCCCGTCCCTGATTTTGTCTCCGATCGCCCGGATCGCGTGGGCCGCGGTGCTTCCGGTCCCGAGTCCGACGATCATCCCATCCTCGACCGCATCTGCTGCATGCTCCCCGGCCCGACGTTTCGCCTCCCTCGATCCGCCCGTGGTTTTCATACCCGTCACTGGGCGGGCAGGCGGCAAAAACGTTTGAGATCCTGTCGGTCCGTTTGGCGAACTGGCGACACGGAGTACGTCCGGCGGGGTGTGTCGCACGACGGCTGGCCCCGCCGGAGCATCGTTCAGTGCATGCTCGGGCGTCGCCGCGTTATCGAATATAAACTCTCACTTCCGATATCAGCTGTCATCCAGCGCTTCGCGGATGTCAGAAACTAGCTGCTTCGCTTCGTCGACGTGCTCGTCCGCCGCCGGGTCGCCCGTCTCGTCGACCTCCGAGAGCAGCCTGTCGACGTGTCGGATCCGTTCTTCGATCACGTCGAGGGGCACGTCGGTTCCGACGAGATCACCGGCGACCGCCTCCGCTTCGCCGATCCATCGACTGGCGTCCCGCTCGACCGGTCGCTCGGCGGTCGCTTCGAGTTCGCGGGCCAGTTCCTCGACGAGCGTGTACACGTCTCCATCAGTCATTGAGTCGTTCCAGTACCTCCTCGGAGTCGTACGCGAGCGAGAGCGCGCGAGAACGCCCGCGGCCCTCGATCTCGGCGTACTCGGTCTCGACGATGCCGAGCTTTTCCAGTTTGTTGATGATCTCCGAGTACCGGGTGTAGCCCAGGTCGGTGCGGTCGTTGAAGACGCTGTAGACCTCGCCCGCCTGCTCGCCGTCGTGCTCGGCGACGACCTCGACGAGGCTCCGCTCGTTGTCGGTGAGGTTGTTGAGGTTTCGCGAGAGGTGGATATATTTGGACTTCTCGTAGGCGTCTTCGGCGTCCTGGACGCTGATGGTCCGGCTGGCGCGCATCTCTGCGTTCAGCCCAGCCCGCCGGAGCAGGTCGATCCCCACCCGGAGATCGCCGCTGTTGGCGGTGAGTTCGGCGACGCGTTCGAGCACGTCAGTAGTGACGACGCCATCGTGAAAGCCCCGCTTCGCGCGCTCGCGGAGGATGTCGACGATCTCACCCTCGCCGTAGCGGTTGAAGTACACTTCCTCTGGTCGGAAGACGCTCTGGACGCGGCTGTCGAGTTCGTCGATAACCTCCAGATCGGGATCCGAGGAGATGACGATCACGCCGATCTTCGCTCCGGTGTGTTCCTCGTGAGCACGGAGCAAGGAGTAGAGGGTATCGGATGCCTCGTTCTCGTAGAACAGGTAGTTCACGTCGTCCAGCGCGACGACGAGGACCTCCTCGTCCTCGACGAGTCGGTCGGTGATCTGGGTAAACAGCTTTTTGAACGAGATCCCGCTGGTCGGCGGCTCGTAGTCGAAGACGCCCTCGAACAGCCGGGAGAACACGGAGTATCGAGTCCCGTTGACCTGACAGTTCACCCGGACAGTCTTGATGTCAGTCTGGGCACGGAGTTCGCTGAACAGTTTCTGGACTGCCGTGGTTTTCCCCGTCCCCGGCGGACCACGCACCATCGCGTTGAGCGGGCGTGAGCCACGCACCGCGGGGCGGAGCGCGTACTTGAGACTCTCCATCTGGCTCTCGCGGTGTTTGAACGTCTCCGGTACGTAATCGATCTCGAAGACGTGCTCGTCCCGAAAGACAGTCTCGTCCCAGCCGAGCATATCGTCTTCGGGATCCTCAGTCATCACTTTCACCACGCTTGCGAATCCACTTAACCCTTCGGCAGTCACGCGTCAGACGCCGGAGAACGGCAGTCTGAGGGCGGATCGGTCGAGCGTGTCTATCGCATCCGACGGGTGCTCATCGCGTCACTCGAACTTCTCCAGTAACTCGGCGTAGAACTCGGTATCGTGTTCCCCGGCGAGTTTCTCGACGATCAGCTCCGGCGTCGACCGGGCGAGATGGTCCTTGACCGGCGAGCGGTTCACCTGCAACTCGCCGTCGACCAGCCCCTCCGCCTCGATGCCGTCGACCGCCACGTCGAAGGTGGCCGTCTCCCGGATTTCGCCCGCGAGGTGGGAGACGAAGACGGCGGTCGCGCCGTTCTCGTCGAGCGCTTCGAGGATACCCGCGATGATCTTCGCGCTCGCGCCCGGTTCGGTGATGCTTTCGAGTTCGTCGACCAGCACGAGACTGCCCGCGCCGCCAGTAGCCAGTCCCGCGAACTCCCGCACTGTGCTCTCGAAGGCCCCGGCGTCGAGGGTTCCCTGCGTCTTGGCGTGGTAGTGCAGGTCCTCGAAGCGGTCGACGCGGGCCGCGTCAGCGGGCACGGGCAGGCCCATGTGCGCGAGAATCGCCACCGCGGCGACCAGATCGAGCGTCGATGTCTTGCCGCCCGAGTTCACGCCCGACAGCAGGGCGACGCCACCGATCTCGTAGTCGACAGGATCGACCTCCTCGATCGGGACGTCGAGCAGGGGCGAGCGCCCGCCTTCGATCGCGACCCGTCCCTCATCGCCGCCGAAGGCGGGCATCGTACAGTCGAAGTCGTCGGCAAAGCGCGCAACTGCGAGTTCGACGTCCAGTTCGAGCGCCGCTCGGACCAGCGCCTCGGCATCCGCGCGCTCGTCAGCGAGGTCGCTCGCGAGGTCGCGTTTGAGCCGGGTCGCCCGGCGGTCACGAGCGGTCTTCAGCTCCTCGCGGAGTCGCGAGATCGCCTCCTCGTTGCGTTCGACCGGGAACGTGGGCTCGTCGCCGAACGCCCGGCGGGCGATCTCGTCCTCGCCGCTGTCCAGTGCGAGCGACCCGGAGAGTTCCTCACGGGCGGCCTCGATCGCCCGTGCGTACTCGTCGGCCAGTTCGCGGGAGAGCAGGGAGTCGACGCCCGCGCCCTGCTCGACCAGCGAGAGCAGGTCTGCACCCTCGACGGTGACGTCCTGCTCGCGGATCGACTGGCGGAGGTGATCGTTCGCCACGCTCTCGGCGGTCGAGATGGCGGCGTCCAGATCGTCGACCGCGGTCGAGAGCCGGTCGAGTTCGTCGTCGCCCGCGACGGTCCCGTCGGTATCGAGACGGCCGAGTGCGGTTTCGAGCACGTCGAGATCGCACGGCGGATTCAGGTCAGTCAGCCGGTGGACGCGGATCGCCGCGCGCAGCCGGTCCCGGTTCGCTGCGAAGAACGCGAGGGGCCGCTCGGGGACGATCTCGCTCGGCTCGTCGAGCGCCGACGGGTTCACCCGCACGTCTCCCTCGACGTCGACCCCGGCGAAGGCCTCGTCGATGGCGATCACTGTCGAGTAGCCCCGTGCGAGCTCGGCCAGCCCCCGGGCGTCCTCGACGACCTCGACGCTCAACTCTGGGATCGCTTCCCTGGCCTCCCGATACCGCTCGGCGTCGGTCGTCGCCAGACACCGATCCCGGACCCGCACGTCGCTCGGCTCGTCGAGCGGTTCGACGTCTTCGAGCGCGTCGAGTGCCTCGGGGTCGGCCTCCCGTTCTATTGCTGCTTCGACGAAGGTCCGTACCTCCTCGACCCGACTCTCCGCGCTCGTGGGGAAAAACGTCTCCAGCCGTCGCTCGGCGTAGGTCGTCACCGTTCGCTCCTGTAGCAGGGAAAGCACCTCGCGATAGATCTCGCGTGCCCGGTTCGTCGCGAGAAACTCCCCGTCTGCGCCGTGTTCCTGCCGGATCGCGCCGCGAGCGATCCGCGCCGCACGTCCCTGTGTGATACCCGGCGCGCCCGAGAGCGCCGCGACATCGCCCGTCTCCAGCGCTCGCTCTGGGTCGTCTAGCTCGGCCAGCGCCGTCGCCGTCTTCTCGCCAACACCAGGGATCGCCTCGAACTCCATCACTCGCCACATTCGATGCGACCGAGAAAAAGGTCCCGGCGCAGGTGGCCCGGGCGTCACGTCCTGCTGACTAACTTCGATATCTGTAGTAATACGCTTTATAGACTGTAGTAAAACACTACAACTTTTGAAGTAATGGTCTATCGACGGTGGTCCCCCGTTGAGACGGAGTTTCTGTTCCCCCTAAATCTGTGGTCGTATCAGGTGTGGACAGTCTCACTTTTTAATCCGTATCCGAACACCGTCTCCTACGGGAACGATAGCGATTAATACCAATATCGAGAACTCTTCTGTCATGTATCGAATACTGGTCGCGTTAGACCAGACGGTCGAACACGCGGTTGCACAGGCCGAGGCGATTGCCGAGATTCCATACGACACGGATGACCTGACAGTCACACTCCTGCACGTCTTTACCGACAACGCTGCCGGTGCGTCGGTCGAGCAACTGGAAACAGCCCGCACAGCGAAACGGCTGCTCAGAGAGGAGGGAATCGACGCACAGCTAGACGAGGCCAGCGGTGATCCATCGGCGGAAATCCTCAAGTACGCGACCGAGAACGACATCGGCCTCATCTGTCTCGGCGGACGCAAACGCTCCCCGGCGGGAAAAGCCCTGTTCGGGAGTGTAACGCAGGACGTCATCCTGGGGACGGATCTCCCGGTACTCGTCTGTGGCGACGACGAATAGCTAGCTCCTTTCGCGGACACCTCGACACGGGGTACGGAGCCGTGCGGAATCCACCGCTTCGCCACACGAACGGTCGAGTTCGGATAGGCTCTGTGAGGTGATCCGGGCACAGTCCACTGCCGACGACACGTCTCTTGAGAATGTACTGCCTCAGCTTTCAATCCTTATGTGAACACGGCCCTATCTATCGGACGTGCCCCCCGAACAGAACGCGCTCGGCGGCGATCTGGAGCCGTGTAGTGAGGACCCGACGACCGGCTACCTGCGAGACGGCTGTTGTCGGGATGTCGACGGTGACCCCGGCCGTCACGAGCTCTGTGCGGTGATGTCCGAGGAGTTTCTCACCTACTCGAAGGCGCAGGGCAACGACCTGATCACGCCTCGCCCAGCGATGGAGTTCCCCGGTCTTGAGCCCGGCGACCGCTGGTGTCTCTGTATCGCTCGCTGGGTCGAGGCGAAGGAGGCGGACGTCGCGCCGCCGGTCGTCCTCGAAGCCACGAACGAGTCCGTGCTCGATACAGTACCCTTCTCGACGCTGCTCGAACACGAGTACGAAGAGTAGGCTGAGTCGGGGGCCAGCCACGATACCGCGGCCGCTGTATCGATGGTGCGTCCCCCATACACGACAGCCGCGGCCTCTTTTTCGTGTCTCCCGAACCACCGATGCATGACGAAAGTAGCTATTCTGGTACTGGCGGGTACCGAATCCGCAGCAGATCTGGGTCGTATCACCAACGCCCTCCAGACGGCAAAGGAACTCGACGAGCACGACGACGAGTACGTCGTCGTCTTCGACGGCGCGGCGACACAGTGGGTCGCCGAACTCGAAGACGAGGAGCACAAACTGCACGCGCTCTATCGGAGCGTCAAAGACGAGATCAGCGTCTGTGACTTCTGTGTCGGCGCGTACGAACAGGACGATCCGGTCGACGCCAGCGGCATCGAGCGCAGCGACGAGTACGAGGGCCACCCCAGTATCCGCTCGCTCGCAGCGGAGGGGTACGAAATCATCTCGTTCTGAGCGCGCCACGATCTCATACGAGCACCCAGACGACCGTGTGTGCAACCAGCACGACGAGCATCGCCGTCACGGTCGGGAGCGGCGAGCGCCGACGCGTGTACCGGAGCGCCCCCCACAGCAAGAACGGTGCAGCGATGGGGGCGGTGATAGCGATGGATCCCGGCAGTATCGTCCCCGCGAGGACGACGGGAGCGGCCACCGCGAGGACGGCAACGCCTGCGTACAGACGACGGAGGCGCTCCGGCTCCCAGCGTGTAGCCAGCGTGTACTTCCCGACCGCGGCGTCGGCGTCCCGGTCGGGCCAGGTGGTATCGAGCAGGTTGAGAAAGACGACGAGCGTGAATGGGAGGCTGGCTGCGACCGCGATCACTGAGACCGTCCCGGCGGCGACCGCGTAGCCGTAGACGGGAAGCGCGAGCCCGCCGAGCAATGCGTTGTCGAGTTCGCCCCAGCGGTGCCAGGCGAGCGCGAGCGGCGCCAGCGAGTACTGCCAGCCGAAAAGCAGGATCCCGCCGAGCACGGCGAGCGCGATGGCTGGCACGTCGTTCCGGAGCAACAGCGCGGCGACCAGCGCGGCAACGAACGCGCCCCCGGTCGCCCACGCGGCGAGCCGTCTCGGCAGGCCGGTCGCCTGAAGCGCGCCACTCCCGCCGGAGAAGGGCGTCCGCTCGGTCAGCGCGTCGGTCTCGTAGTCCGCGTACTCGTTCGCGTAGTGGACGCTCGCAGCAACGAGGAGTAGCGGCGGGACGCCCGCCACCAGTGCCGCGCGGTCGACTGATCCGTATTTTGAGTGGGCGACGACCGCACCGAAGCCGTAGACGCCGAGGATCAGCAGTAGCTGTGCCGGTCGGGCCATCCCCCACAGCGCTCGGTGCGTCCGGGCGAGTCCTGCGTCCGACTGCACGGTTACGGGTCGGATTCGACGAGATCGGCGACGATCTCCAGCAACTCGTCGACGCTCGGACGATCGGCCGGCATCTTGCCACGGTCGACGTGTGCGACTGCTGAGTTCGTCCCCCGCGTGTCGATGACCACGGTCTCGGGCATGCGCCCCACGAGGTCGTGCAGCGACCCGAGGACGCCAAACCGGACCGGCTGGTCGTAGGCGTCGGCGGCGTCCGTGTGCTCGTCCGCGAGCAGGGGGTAGGGGAGATCGTACTGGTCGTTCCACTTCCGGGTTCGATCAAGCGGTTCGGGGAGCACCGACACCACGTCGGCACCCAGTGCGGTGAACTCGTCGTACCGGCGGGCGATCTCCTGTACCTGCTTCCGGCAGTTCCCACAGTGGTAATCGCGCTGGAACAGGAGGACGATCGCGTTCCGGCCCTCCGCTGCCGCGTACTCGGAGAGCCGGAAGGGGTCGGGACCGGCTCCAGCGTTCGGCAACTCGAAGTCCGCGAGCGTCGTGGTCATGTGCTCGTCTATCGGTGTCAGTGAAATACCGCTGTCGGAAGCGGCGACCGCTCGCCTGTGAGCAACGCACAGCGCGCTCGGCGATCCACGCGATGCGTCGACGACGCTGGCCCGCGCCAGCTATTTGCCTCCGACCGACCTACCTGAAAAAGACAGTGAGTGATTTCACCGAGAGCCCCGACAGCGAGCACTGCAGTTCGCCTGCGGAGATAGCCGCGCTCTCGACCGATCTGCTGGCGGCCGTCCGTACCGGCGACCCGACCGACGAGTACGTCGCGGCCGTCGCGGGCCTCGACGAGTCGGCGCTGGACCGGCTCGGTGACGATCCGGACGCCGCCAAAGCGTTCTGGATCAACTGTTACAACGCGGCAGCACAGATCGGCTTCCGGGAATTAGCGGCTCCACTGGAGAACAAACGGTCGTTCTTCGGGGACCGGCGGTTCGTCGTCGCGGGAACGCCAAGAAGCCTCGACGATATCGAACACGGGATCCTCCGGGCCTCCATGTCGAAGTACGGGCTCGGCTATCTCCCCTCGCTTTTCCGGACCGCCTTCGAGCGCCGCCACAGGCTCAAGACCGTCGACTGCCGGATCCACTTCGCGCTCAACTGCGCGGCGGCGTCCTGCCCGCCGATCCGCAGCTATCACGCCGACCGGATCGACGCGGAACTCGATCTCGCGACCGCGTCGTATCTCGACGCCGAGGCGGCGTACGATCCCGACGCGGGAACCGTCGAGGTGCCTCGACTCCTCTTCTGGTATCGGGGCGACTTCGGCGGACGGGGCGGCATCTACGACCTGCTCCAGCGTCACGGCGTCGTCCCCAAGGGCGAGCGTCCCAGCGTCTCCTACCGGGCCTACGACTGGACGCCCGCGGCTGCGAAGTTCGACGACCCAGCCGGTGACTGATCGCTCACGGCCGAACGCGCTCGACGGTGTAGGTCAGCCCCACTTCGTTCGTGGTGTGCTCGTCCGCGTAGCGTTTCGCCTTCGTCCGCGTCTCGAACGGCCCCGCGACCTGATCGCCGTCGAGCGTCACGTAGTACTCGGTCATTCGATTGACTGAGGGTACGGTGATCGGAAAACCGTTGTGGCCCTCGGCACGTGTTCGATTCTCCAGCGGGTCCAGGTCGGTCCGTCGGGGACTGCCGGAGAACGCACGTTTTTCCGTATCGACGGACGATGAGGCATAAACTGGAGTCCCGATGAGCACGGACGATATCCGCGACGATACGATTCTGGAGGAGTACCGCGAGAGTGTCGATCACCCTATCTACCGGCTTTTCAGCGAATACGGACGCGACCACGCCCACTGGTTCGCCATCGGGGTCGTAACGAGTACGCTCGCTCGCTTCCTCAGTCTCGTTCCGCCGGTGATCTTGGGGATCGCTATCGACGCCGTCTTCTCCGACGATCAGGTCTACTCGCTGCCGATGGTGCCCCAGGCGTGGATCCCCGGCAGTACCGAGGGGCAGTTCTGGCTTTCGGTCGGTCTGATGGGGGTCGCAATGGCTCTCGCGGCGGTGATGAACTTCGGCCGGACGTCGACGCTGAACTGGTTCTCTCACCGCGTCAAACACGAGGTACGCACTGACACCTACCAGCAGATGCAGCGCCTCGACATGTCGTTTTTCAACGATATGCAGACTGGCGAGCTGATGAGCATTCTCAACAACGACACGAACCGCCTCGAGCTGTTCCTCGACAATATGATGGACAGCGCCATCCAGCTGGCGGTCCTTCTGCTGGGTATCGGTGCGATCCTCTTCTGGATCAACCCCCAGCTGGCGTTTGTGACCCTCATCGTCCTCCCGGTCGCCGGGCTCTTCACCCTCTGGTTCATGCGCCGCGTCGAGGTGATGTACGCTCGAATCCGCTCGCAGGTCGGCGATCTGAACACGCGACTGGAGAACAACCTCAGCGGCATCGAGGTCATCAAGAGCGCGACGACCGAGGAGTACGAGGGCGACCGCGTCGAGGATACCTCCTACGAGTACTTCCGGCGGGACTGGCAGGCGCTGCGCATGAACCTGATCTACCGGCCGGGGCTTCAGCTCCTGACCTCGTTTGCGTTCATCGCGACGTTCATCGTTGGGGGTATCTGGGTACTTTCGGGGCCACCGCTGGCGTTCACTGGGACGCTCTCGGTCGGGGAACTGGTCACCTTCCTCCTGCTGACGCAGCGACTGGTCGATCCGCTCGCCCAGATGAGTGAGATCGTCGACCGGTACGAGGACGCCAAAGCGTCGACCAGCCGGATCTACGCGCTGATGGCGATCCCTGTCTCGATCACCGATGCCGACGATGCGGTCGATCTTGCGGACGCAGACGGTCGCGTCGAGTACGACCGCGTCGGCTTTTCGTACGACGGCGAGACGACAGTTCTCAGAAACGTCGACTTCGCGGTCGACCCCGGTGAGACTGTCGGGCTCGTCGGCCCGACCGGTGCGGGGAAAACGACGATCCTCAAACTCCTGCTCCGGCTCTACGATGTCAACTCCGGTGCGGTGCGCGTTGACGGCTACGACGTCCGGGACGTCACCCTGGCGAGTCTGCGGGGCTCGATCGGCTACGTCAGTCAGGACCCGTTCCTGTTCGACGGGACAATCCGGGAGAACCTCACGTACGGCGCGTTCGATGCCACGGACGAGGAGATGATCGAGGCGGCGAAGATGGCCGAAGCCCACGAGTTCGTCCGGAATCTCAGCAAGGGGTACGACACGCAGGTTGGCGAGCGCGGGGTCAAACTCTCCGGCGGTCAGCGCCAGCGGCTCTGTATCGCCCGGACGATTCTTTCGGACCCCCCGATTCTGATCCTCGACGAGGCGACCAGCGACGTCGACACCGAGACCGAGATGCTGATCCAGCGCAGTCTGGATCGGGTCACCGAGGATCGGACGACGTTCGTGATCGCCCATCGGCTCTCGACGATCCGCGATGCCGACGAGATCCTGGTCGTCGAGGACGGCCGGATCGTCGAGGACGGAACGCACGAGGAACTCATCGATGAAGACGGGCTGTACGCCAACCTCTGGAGCGTTCAGGCCGGAGAGATCGACGATCTCGATGCGGAGTTCGTCGAGCGGGCGTCACGTCGCGCCGCGATGCGCTCGCGCGACGCCGAGGACGACTAGCTCAGATCGTACTGCTAGGGACACTGGCGATACTACTGGCCGAGAAAGTCCGTGTCACACTCCCGTCTGAGCGCCGCGCTGTCGCTATCGACGTCGATCTCGGTCACTGCACAGTTCCCAATCTCGATATCCCTGATCGTCTCGACGATGTCCAGCCCGTGTAGTTCGCCGAGAACGACGTGGATCGGGCCGCCGTGGGTCACGACGACGGTGGTCTCGTCGCCGATGCTCTCATGGAGTTCGTCCCAGGCATCGAGCACACGATCATCGAAGTCCAGCCAGCTCTCGCCGCGTTCGGGAGTCGCGCTGGCTCCCTCATACCCCGATTCGAGCACCGAGAACTCGGGGTAGCCCTGGAAGAGTTCGCCGTACCCGAGCCCCTGCAGGACGCCGAAATCCCGCTCGCGCCACGCTCGGTCGGTCGTTACGGTATCCGTATCGACCGCACGGCGGATCTCACGGAGGGTTTCGACGGTGCGCCGGAGGTCCGAGGCGACGATCCGGTCGATCTCGTACTCTGCGGCGAGATGCCGGCCGAGTGCGGCCCCCTGTGCTCGGCCGCGGTCGTTCAGACCGACCGGTGCCCAGCCCTGTACCCGATGCTCGTCGTTCCACGCCGTCTCGCCGTGGCGTACCAGCACGACAGTTCCCATCGCCGCTTCGTTTGGACGCCGTCGAAATAGTCCCTTCGCGTCGCGGTGAACTGGTGTACCGACGCTCTGGCTCGATCGAACTATACGATCAGGCGATTTATCGGTGATATACCGACCGAATCAGATGTCCGTACGGAACTGCTGGACGTGCGGGCGAATATTGGGTGATTCTATACACTCCTTATCCTCGCTGTGTTTCATTCTACCAATGGAAGACGCGGAGCTACCGGCCGAGTGGAATCGGGACGAGCGGTACGATCGGCTTGCCCGCCGGTCCGGAAACGATCCGAAATACGCGGGCTATATTCACGAGTCGGGGGACGCCCGGGTTCATATCGCGTTTCCCGAGGCCGAAAGCGGTGACGACGGCGCGTACACCGTTTTCGTGACGCTGTTTCCCTACACCGAACTCTCGGAGTCGGGTACAGTGCGTGCCGTGACGAGACGGGATCGAGCCGAGGAGATCGCCCGCCAGTGTATGAAACTCTTTGACGGCGTCTACGACGGCCCCAGCACTATCGAGGACGCCATCGAGTACGCGCTCGAACGGACACGCCCGCCGGATGTCGCCGACACCTCGCTGGTCAACGACGAGGGACAGAGGTAGCCCTATCGACCGGTCCACTTGACCAGCAGGAGCGTCCCCTCGAAGAGGCCGACCATCGTGATCGCGACGATCAGCGGGGCCATCCCGGTCGGGTCGGGGCTAAAGAGGAAGGCGACGCCGAGGAACGCACCCCAGAAGTAGAGCCGGTGTTCGACCAGCCACTCGCGGGAGGTGATCCCCATCATGATCGCCAGCATGACACAGAGCGGGATCTGGAAGACGACGGCCATCAGTCCAAGCATCGTCAGGATGAGACCGAAGGTGTCACGCAGGCCGAACGCAACGTGCATCTCATCGGCTCCGTCGGAGTAGTACAGGAAGTACTCGAACAGGCCGGGCAGGATCAGGTAGTACGCGAAGGCCATCCCGACGATCGCAAGTACCAGACTCGTCGGTACTGCAGCGAGGTAGTACCGGCGCTCGTGGGGGTAGAGTCCGGGGCGCATGAACAGGTACGTCTGGTAGACGGCGATCGGTAATGCGAGTGCGAGTCCGGCGATGCTCGCCAGTTTCAGTTCGGTGAGCTTGTGTTCGAGCGGGCCGTAAACGTGTGGGGCTGCGATATCGGTCTGTGGCAAGATATCGTACCACATGTAGATGATGGCATCGGAGGCGAACGGGAACACGATGAGTGTCACCAGAGCGGCAGCAAAGAGGACAACGGCAAGCCGCTGGACCATCTCCTCGATGTGCTCGGTTAGGGGCATCTCCTCGTCGTCCGGTGGGGTCGCGGGGTCGTAGCCGCCCGACTCCCCCGATTCAGGGACGGTCATCTCCGACGTCGCGTGACTGCCGTCGGTTCGTGCCTGACCGGACAAATCGGCGTCCGGGTCGTGAGCGGTCGCCGGACTCGTATCCTCGTCGCTCTCTACATCGTCGGTGACACCGCTACTGCTGTCTCCGTCGTCGTTCAGCTCTTCATCGGTTTCGTCGTCGGTATCGGACTCCACAGCCTTCTCTACTGATCCCTCGTCGATATCGGGGCCGTCGGCCCCCCAGTCGTCGGTGGTATCCGCGTCGCTGTCCGACGACTCGACATCGGGCGCGTCCCGCTGCTCGTCGTCGGGGAGGTCCTCGCCGCTCTCCTCGGTCGGATCCTCACCCATCTGGTCGAATGTAGGGCCACGGTCCGTTATAGGCCTTTTTACTGGACCCCCGAGGAAGAAGATTGATAACGGCCAGCGGTTAAGTCCCGGTAGTCCATGAGTTCGGCCGTCGACGAAGACACGGCCCAGACGATCGCCGAGGGTCGCGAGACGATCGGTGGGATCCTCACTGGCGCACAGAAGCATCTCCAGAAGGCGTTTATGGCCTTCGTCATCGGGATGATGGGGACGATCTGGGCGATGCGGATCTACGTCTGGGACTTCCTCGAAGCAAATACGACCTCCCGGATGAGCGAAGCGGTCGCCGCCAACACCGACATCGTCGTCCGGACGCCCTTTGACGTCATCCTCCTGCAGATCAAGATCGGGCTGGTCGTCGGCGCACTCTGTACGATTCCGGTGCTCGTCTATTACGGTCGGGACGCGATCCTGGAACGCGCAGAGGAGTCGATCCCGATCAACCAGCGGCGCATCGCCGGGTTCGTGCTCGCCATTCTCGGACTGTTCGTCGGCGGAGTCGTCTACGCCTACGCCTTCTTTTTCCCCTTTATGTTCGATTTCCTCGCGACCAACGCGACGAACGCGGGGATCAAACCCAGCTATGGGATCGTCAGATACACCGAGTTCATCATCCTGCTAACACTCTCCTTTGGTCTCGCCGCACAGCTCCCGCTCGCGATGGCTGTGCTCTCGTATACCGAAATCGTCTCCTACGAGACGTTCCGCGACAAGTGGAAGTACGCCGTTCTGGGCATCTTCATTTTCGGGATGATCTTCTCGCCGCCGGACCCGTTCACCCAGATCATGTGGGGTGTCCCGCTGGTGACACTGTACGCTGCCAGTCTCGGCCTCGCCAAGGTGATTACGAACGTCAAGCGCGCCGGGCAGGCGCCCGATCCGGTCGAATCCGGGAAGTTCCGCCGCAAGGCGGGAGTAGTCGGTATCGTCGCAGTGGGCGTCTTTACGGCGACACTTGCGTTCCTCGCACTGGGCGGCATCGAACTCCTCAACGCCCAGTTGCTTCCGCGGCTCCCGGACATACTCCATCCCGGCGGTGACCTCGCTGTCGGCAGCACGCTCGCTCAGACGATCACTGCCCTGCAGGCGGGCGTCCTCACGGGGCTGCTCGGCGTCGCCTACTACACCTTCGAGATACTGAAAGCGCCCGTCCAGCCCAAGTACCACGAGCGCTCGATCGGCGGCCCGGCTCCGGCAAGTGCGGGCGATCCGGCCGAGATCGACCTCGACGAACTCGATACGGACGCTATCAGGGCGGCACCCCCAGAAGCGTTCGCCGAGTTAACCGAGAACGAGGCGCTTGGCCACGCACAGACGGCGATGGAAGCCGACCAGCCCGAGAAGGCACAGGCGATCCTTGACCGGTTCGACGAGGCCGAAGACGCCCGCGAAGCGGCCGATGGAGCTGACACAGCGGCGTCCGATGCTGACGACGACGCGGAGGCCACGGTCGGCGTACAGGAGGCGGAAGAAGACTCGAACGTCATCACAGACACCGCCTCCGGAATGCTCAACCCCTACTTCTCGGAGGAAAAGGACGAGGACGACATCGGCGGCTACTTCTACGATATCCGCTTCATCGTCGAGAGCCTCACCTCGAAGATGTTCCGCATCTTCGGCGTCTTCACTGTCGTCTTCGTCGGCCTGTTTATGTGGCTGTACTCCGGCGGAATCGGACTCATCCGCGAGCAGTTCCTCGCGCGCGTCCCGCCGGAGCTCCGGACTGACGTACAGGAGGCGACGGGCGAGGGCGTCGCCCGCCCGACCTATCTTCCCGGCGTCGAGCTCAACGAGACGTTCGCAGCGACCGACGAGGTCATCGCGCTGCATCCCGTCGAGGTGCTGATCTTCGAGGTGCAGGTCAGCGGCATCATCGCTCTCGTGGCTGTGCTGCCGATGATCCTCTACTACGCGTGGCCCGCCCTCGAAGAGCGAGGACTCGTCAGCAACGACGCCGGATCACGCAGCGTCTTCTACACCTGGGGGGCGTACCTCTTTGTCAGCCTGATCGGCGGGAGCCTGCTTGGCTTCTTTTTCATCGCTCCGGCCATCATCTCCTGGCTGGTCGCCGACGCGGTCGACGCCGGGATGATCGTCGCCTTCCGACTCCGGAACTTCTTCTGGCTGGTCTTTTTCCTCACCGCCGGAATCGGACTCCTCTCTGCCATCCCGATGACGATGTGGCTCTTTGCCCGGAACAACATCATCTCCTTCGAGGCGATGTACGAGCGCTGGCGGATCGTCACGATCACCATCTTCGCGCTCTCGGCGGCGTTCTCGCCCGGCGGGCTCTTCACGATGTTGCTGCTGGCGATCCCCATCGCGCTCGCCTACCTGATCGGGCTGGCGATCCTGTGGGTGCTCACGCTCCCCCGGCGGAAACTCCGGCGGGGCGGAACACCGTCGTAACCGAGCAGTGCCTCGATTCCTGGCGCGCTCCGGCAGTCGCCATTCTTAGTATCCCCCGCTCGTATCCTCAGGTATGCCAAAGATCAGCGTCGAGATCCCACAGGAACTGCTCGAGGACCTCGACGAACACGTCGGCGACGAGGGCAAGTACGTCAACCGCAGCGACGCTATCCGGGCGTCGATCAGAAAGAACCTCGATATTCTAGACGAGATCGACGCCCGCCACGGGCGGCTGGACGACCAGTCGAATTAGTTGTTCTCGGTTCGGATCTCGAACCGCGCTCCGCCGTCGCTCCCCTCGCAGACGTCGATATCCCAGCCGTGTCCATCGACGATGTCGCTGACGATACCGAGTCCGAAGCCGGTCCCCTGGCTGTTCGTCGTATATCCCATCTCGAACACTCGCTCTTGCTCTGTCTCGTCGATTCCCGGTCCATCGTCCTCGAGATAAAACCCGCCGTCATCGAGAGTACCGACTTGAACGACGACGCTGGAGGTCCCCCGGTAAGGGTTCCGCGAGTCCTCGTCGGTAGGATCGTCAGCAGGATTTTCGGGGTCGCTTCCTGCAAACCCGTGTTCCACACTGTCATCAGTCTGCAACTTATTGCTCGTGGGGCCATGCTCCACAGCGTTCCGAAACAGATTCTCGAACAACTGCACGAGACGCTGGCGATCAGCTTCGACCGTCCCTATCGAACCGGTTCGTAGCTCTGCACCCATGGTTTCGACGTTCGACCACGCCTCCTTCGTCACGTCTTCGAGTGACACGCTGTCGATATCGCCGACCCGTTGTCCCATCCGGGCTAACTTCAATAGCTCTCCGATCATCTGTTCCATTCTTTTCAGGGACTGGCCGACTTCCAGCAAATACTCCTCGTTGTCGTCGCTCGTTCGGGCCAGGTCGAGATAGCCCGTTGCAACGCTGAGCGGGTTTCGGAGGTCGTGGCTGACGATACTCACGAACTGATCGAGACGCTCGTTTTGTTCCTTGAGGGTCTGTTCTCGTCGTTCGATCTCTTGTCGGGTCCGTACTGCATCGAGTGCGTACGCGATCGTCTCTCCGAGTTCGCTGAGGACTTCCCGTTCACTCTCCCCGAAGGCGTCCGCTCGGTCAGTGTACAACCCGAGCACTCCGAAACACTCGCCGTCATACAGAAATGGAACTATTGCCAGTTTGATCGGTGACTGGCCCGACGACCCCTCAGCAACGGATCTCTCGGGAACAACAGCGTCTTCGATACATATCGTTCCCGAGTCGATCGCGCGCCGGAGTCCCGCTGTCCCTTCGTTTCCGATATCCCACCGTTCCGCGCCGGCGACTGCCGTCTGTACGAGCTCTCCGTTTTCTGTTTCGTCCTGTCGCCCACACCACGCGAGCAAGTACTGTTCCGACTCGGTGAACTGCTCACAGACGGACTGTTCGATTTCCGTCCGGGTATCAGCACGCACCAGCGCCTGGTTGACGTCCCGGATCACCTCGTTTACGTTCGCTTGCCGTTCGGCCCGTCGTTCCGATCGCCGCGCCTCGAGGACAGCTTCGACCCGTCGAGCGAGCCGGTCGTACGACGGTCCCTGTTGCCATCGGTGGATATAATCGGTAACGCCTGCGCTGAGTGCCTCCTGGGCGAGGTCCTCGTTCCCGACCCCTGCGAAGATAACAAACGGGAGATCAGAATCGTACTTCCGGACGGATCGAAGCAGATCCAGCCCACCAAGATACTCGATGCCGTCCCCTTTTGGAACCTCGTAGTTACTGACGACGCAATCAACCGGTTGCTGCTTGACCGTTTCCAGAGCCGCTTCGCTCGTCGTGGCCGTGACCCACGATACGCCGTCGATTCGTGCAGCCAGCCGTTCGGCAGTCTCGTCGACGGTGTCGGGTAAGTCGACGAGAACGACAACCGACGGACTGTCTAACATACACCGTATCACATCGGCTCAGTGTAAAAAAACCTATCCCGGCTGCTAGCGTTGACCGCCGACGAACTGAAATAGTATTAGTACGAATTCTCTCCCTGTGACTGACCGTGGCTCGGACACGCTGGCAGTACTTGATTCCTCCACGGACGTTCTGGAACAGGTCCGATCGATCGTAGCTGCTTCTGAACAAACGCTGGCGCTGTCGTTACCGGCAGGGATGCTAGAGGAACTGGAAACGGAGCTCCGGCGTGCAACTACCCGCGACGTGTTCGTTGTGCTACTCGTGAATAACTGTGATCCACCGCACGACCCCGCCTACGACTACGAGGGCGTTGCGACGGTCGTTCGGCAGTACTCGGATGGTGTTCCCCTCCATTGCGCCTCCGATCACGAGACAGGGCTCTACGGCCCGGAGGAGGCGTTGACTGACGACACGCAGGGAGGGGAGACGACGATGCTCCGGAACAAGCACATGACACACATGGTGTTCGGGACGCTCATGGGGAACTACTGGTCACTGGGTACCGAAGTGTACACTGCTGCTCCCGCGTCACTTCCGCAGACGTACACGGAGTTTCGTCAGGCTGTGTTCCAGTGTACGGTACGGCTTCGGGACAACGAACAAGTTAGACTGTCCGCACGGACGCTTCCGAGCGCTGACGGCCAGGAGGCAGTCGAGGGAACTGTCGTCAACGCACACCAGAGCCTCGTGTATCCACTGACGAGTTCGTTCAACGCGGAAAACGCTCTTGTCATCCGAACTACTGACGGAAAACGAGTCAGCGTTGGCGGTCTAGATTCGTTCCTGGAAGATTACGAGGCGATCTCGGTCACGCTCGACTATCCAGTTACTGATAGTTCGTGAGTGACAGGTCAGGTTACTCGATCCGCTCGGCGAAGCCGAACTGTGGCTTGACGTCCTCGACGCGTACGTCGACGGTCTCGCCGATTTCGGTGTCGGGAACGAACAGCCGAAAGCCCTCGACGCTGGTGATACCGTCGCCCTCGCTGCCGACGTTCTCGATGGTGACCGTCACCTCGTCACCGGCCCGAACCGGCGCAGTCAGGCGGTCCTTGGCGACGAGGTAGATCTCGGAGGACTCGTCACGGGACGCGTCCGGCGTCATCGTTCGAACGTACTTGAACTCCGCTTTCATGTCCTCGCGGAGCGGGTCGACGTCCTGTCCCTGAAAGATCTTCACCGCGAAGTCACCGCCGCTATCGAGCACTTCCACGGCGGTCTCGAAGGCCATCCGTGCGAGATGTGCCGACCGCGCTGCGTCGAGGTTGTACTCGCCGGTCATGTTCGGGGCCATATCCGAGATAACGACGTCGACGTCGCCCGCTACCTCACGAACTCGTTCGCGGGTGTCCTCGTCTGTCATGTCGCCTCTGATCGTCTCGATCGTCGCCTCCGCCTCGATGTCGTCGATCCGCTGGCGATCGACGCCGATTACAGTCCCGTCAACGCCGACTTCTTCGGCTGCGACTTCCATCCACCCGCCGGGGGCGGCTCCGAGGTCGACAACCACGTCACCCTGCCCGAGGAGGTTCTCTTCGCGGTCTAGCTGCTTGAGCTTGAACGCCGACCGTGACCGGTAGCCCTGCTGTTTCGCTCGATTGTAGTATTTGTCTTTCCGTGGCATCTGATTGGGCGTATTTGACCGTCCGAGCGTTTACGCGCTTCGCTTGCCGGTTCCGCCGCGTGCCACACCAGCAGGACAGACACCGTACGCGCGAGCGCGAACGCGTGGGTTTTTATGGTGCGGGGGCACAAATTGATGGTATATGTTCAAGGCGATCGTTAGCGCGGAGACGCTCAAAACGGCTCTGGACTCCGTGAGCGTGCTGGTCGACGAGTGCAAGATTCATCTCAACGAGGACGGCATCTCGATTCGAGCGGTCG
>LKMJ01001740.1_pt1 | contig 19518 bp, 22 predicted proteins | sample 643391 | NCBI WGS metagenome assembly LKMJ01 (sample SAMN04112250, study PRJNA286221) | soda lake metagenome | biome: soda lake; feature: Kulunda Steppe; material: water; isolation source: sample PL-Br10 brine of Picturesque Lake | place: Russia: Kulunda steppe | collected 2010-07 | reverse complement strand
TCGCTCGATAACGGCGAATCGATTAACGGGTTACAGGCGAGACGGCTCGGCGAGATGCTCGCCGACAGCGCGTTCGGAACCGGCGACCGTGATGCGTATTTCGACGCGCTCGACGCGCTCGAGGACGCGGAAGGGGTCGACGATCTCACCGATCTGGAAGTCGCGCCGGACTTCGTTGACGATCACGCGCCGTTCGCACCCGGTCCGGCGTCGGCTGCCGATATGTTGACGAGGGTTTCAAACTTCCAAGAACGCTCCGTCGGTGCGTATTTCAGCGGCAAGTACCGCGGCGCAGATCCGGATCGTGTCCGACTCGGCACGATCCACTCCGCGAAGGGACGGGAGGCAGATCACGTCTTCGTCGCGACGGACCTCACCGAAAAAGTCGTCGAACAGATGGCCGCGTCTGTGGAGGATCCAACGGCTGTTCCCGGTGTCGATGAGTTCACGAAGCGTTCCGATCCGGTACCGACGATGACGGACAACGAGCGCCGTGTCTTTTATGTTGGTATGTCCCGCGCTCGCGAACGACTCGTGTTACTCGAAGGACTCGTCGACGGCGCACCGACGTTGCCGATCGACGTGCTGTTATATAATGAACTCCGTGAGAAACCTCTCGAGGCGCTTTTGACTGAGGCTCAAGAACGGGGTAAAGAGCTCAAAGCCGATTGAACCGAAAACGTCACGCGATCGCGTGTATGATAACCAGTATCTTGATAAGATTGGCTGTGAAGTTGCGTGTATCCTGTCTCGGCTGGTGTCGGTCGATACGGGATTGATATATCATGACCTGGATCGAACACGCCATAAACGGGCTTAAGCGCACAGATATCGAGATGATCGCCTACCTCCCGGATACCGTTATGTCTCCGCTTGTCGAGGCGGCGGAGGAGGACGACGCCTTCGAGACGGTACTCGTCACGCGGGAAGAAGCGGCCGTCGGTGTGCTCTCGGGCGCGTGGCTCGGCGGCAAGCGCGGTGCATTGCTCTGTCAATCGAGCGGCCTGGCGAATACGTTTAACGCGCTTTCATCGCTGAGCGTCCCGGCCCGCCTCCCGTTTCTCGGAATCGTGACCCGTCGCGGTGATCTCGGCGAGTTCAACCTTGCTCAGGTCTCCTCGGGATATAACATGCCGAAGCTGCTCGACGACGTGAACATCCGAAATCACTCGCTGTACGAGACAGAACATGTCGAAGAACGAGTGCAGATGGCCGCGGAGACCGCGTTTTCGACCGAGACACCGTACGTGCTGTTCATGGAGACTACAATCACCGGTTACAAGGAGGAATCGAAATGAGCACCGACAGCGGCGAACGAGCGGACCAGTTCACCTGTACTCGGGCGGTTCTCGAAACGACGCCGGATGTCGTCGCCGTTTCGAATCTCGGCGTCGCCTCCTACGTACTCGCGGGCGTCGAAGACCGCGATCGAAACTTCTACCAGTGGGGGAGTATGGGCGTGACGACGCCGACGGGACTCGGGCTCGCACTCGCCGTCGATGATCCCGTTGTGGTCTTCGAAGGAGATGGCTCGCTTCTCATGTCGCTCGGCGTCTTATCGACGCTCGGAGCCGTCGATCCACCCAACCTCACCGTCGTCGTCTGGGATAACGCCATCTACGGTACCACCGGTGGGCAACCGAACTACTCCTCGACGACGGACTTTGCGGGTGTCGCAGAGAGTTGTGGCGTCTCAGCGACGACCGTTAACGGCGATGAGGCCTTCGAAACGGCGTATCAAGAGGCGGTCGAAAGCGACCACACGGAACTCATCGTCTGTGAAGTAAAGCCGGTTGATCCGGACAGCCGTCCGCCGTTCGATTTCGCCCATATCAAACGACGCGTCCGAAACGCACTCGTCGAAGAGTAGACGGACGCACTTCGTTCTTCGGTGCTCGGTCGCGGTGGTTTACTCGCTTCCACCGCGGATATTCTTCAACCGCCGTAATCGGCCGACCGTCTTATCGGTCAATCGAACGTATATATATTCGCTCACGACGACGAGGCCGATCGCCGCCAAGAGAAAGAACGCGCCGAGCGCGTACTCCCCTTCGAGAATATTGAAAACACCGACCAACCCGACCGGTCCCGCGACGGTGAGCGTCGCGATGAGTTGGAGCATCCGGATGATCCCGATCGCCATGGTGACTCTTCCCGCTCAGTCCTTATAGGCCTCCTCGTCTGCATCGCCGTGCTCATCGCCGGTTGCAACGCCCGTAACGGTTCCTGCGAGAACCCCTTTTAAACTCGGTCTGAAATAGCCACCCGCGACGAGCGCGATCGCGACCGCGAGAAAACCCATCCCGGCGATCGTCCGACCGCCGAGGAGAAACTCGACACCCAGCAAGCCGATCGGCGCTGCGAGCGCGACCGTCCCGAAGAGCGTGAGCGTATCGAGAAGATTCATTTATATACTGTTCGGTCGGAACCGACAAAAGGTCGCCGTTTGATAGTTCGTATCTCCAGTTTTCCCCGAACCATGTCCGATAACCGATGCAGAGCTATCGATGACGACAACCTTTCGACCCCGACGATACAACGTCGAACCATGTTCACCGGCATCATTGAAGCAACCGGCGAGATCGTCTCCATCGAAGACACCGACGATGGTCGCCGGATTCGCGTCTCTGCACCGTTTAGCGACGAGTTGGAACACGGCCAAAGCGTCGCGATAAGCGGTGCGTGTCTGACCGTCGAGGCCTTCGACGCCGAGTCGTTCGAACTGTTCTGTTCGGAAGAGACGCTCGAACGGACTTCCCTCTCCACCGCCTCGGTCGGTGACCGGGTTAACCTCGAACGCGCACTCCCGGCGGACGGACGATTCGACGGCCATTTCGTTCAGGGACACGTCGACGGTGTCGCCGAAGTCACCGAAATCGAACGGCTCGGCGATGACTGGACGTTCGGTTTTTCGCTGCCGGCCGAACTCGAACGCTACGTCGTTGAGAAGGGCTCGATCGCGATCGATGGGATCTCGTTGACTGTCGCCGATCTGCGCGGAGACGATTTCACCGTTGCGATCATTCCGGCGACTTACGAGTTGACGACGCTTTCGGAGAAATCGATCGGGGACTCCGTGAACGTCGAGGTCGACGTGGTCGCGAAGTACGTCGAAAGTTTCACCGAGGGATACCGGTGACGGCTTCCTCGCCGTGAGAGACCGGATTCGCTCCCCAAAGAAAGGTCGAACGAACTGGGAACGGAGTACGTTTCACGGGTGCGGATTCTCGACACCCCGCATCCGGTCGGTGTAGTCCCAGCTGTACATCTCGGACGGTCGGATCCGGATACGGATCTCCTCGCGTGCATCACTCAACAGCCACTCGGCAAGAGCGGATTCGGTGTCTCCGAGGTAGCGTTCGATGAGTGCGCGGAGTGTCGATTTCGCTTCGTCGGACGACATCGTAGCGGTTCCGTTTCCTCTGACGCCGCGATATGGCGGGTGATTCGTCGAGATGTCGAATGCGACCTCAGAATCGCTTCGGAGGAACCGGACGATGTGAGCGTTTGCCCACGTTGCACACTCGAAAGAGCCGTTCTGATACCGATACCACAACGCGACCATCCACAGGGAGCCGTTTCCTCGCTGCGTTGCGATGCGGACCGGAATCCGTGATTCCTCGAGAAACTCTTCGAGTCGGGTTTCGGACCAAGCGCCGGTGATGGTGGTCATACGACTCCCTACGGAGCCGAGTGAGAAAAACGACCGTCATGGTATTCTCCACATCAGTCCTCATGGGGTTGCGTAACGGTCCATCCGCTGTATTCAACCCGGGCTCTGAAACCGCTCACACGTTGTAGGTCTCGGCGAAGCTGATTCGAGTGTATCCTCCGTCGAGTCGACAGCGGACCGCTTAACCGCATCGAGCGGGTAGAGCGGACAATGAGTTCTGGATCACGTTCGGGGACGTTCTGTCCGCAATGTGGCGACCCTATCGAACGATCGCCTGAGGCCGATCTGCCCGGCGGACCGAACGATCCAGACGCCGTGTTATGCGATTCGTGTTACTTCGAGAAGTTCGACCTCGTCGACGCGCCCGACCGAATCGAGATGCGCGTCTGCAGTCGATGTGGGGCGTTACACCGCGGGAAGCGGTGGATCGACGTCGGGGCGCGCGATTACACCGATGTCGCCATCGATGAAACGGCAGATCGCCTCAGCGTCCATATCGAAGCGACCGACGTAGAATGGGGCGTTGAACCCGAGCAAGTCGATCAGAACACGATTCGAATGCACTGTCTGTTTACTGGCCGGGTGAGAGAGACGGATCTCTCTGCGGAAGTCACCGTCCCCGTGTATATCGCGCGCGAAGTCTGTGACCGATGTGGCCGAATTGCCGGGGATTATTACGCCAGTATTATACAGGTCCGTGGGACCGATAGAACACCAACGGCCGAGGAAAACAGCCGCGCGATCGAAATCGCCGAATCCTATATCGCCGACCGAGAAGCGACCGGCGATCGAAACGCGTTCATCACCGAGACGAAAGAAACCGCGGACGGTGTCGATATGAAGATATCGACGAATCAGATGGGACAGGGGATCGCAAAGCGGATCGTCACCGAGTTGGGCGGTTCCGTCTCGGAAGCGCCGACGCTCGTCACCGAGGACGGGGACGGTAACGAAGTGTATCGGGTGACCTTTACCGCTCGATTACCGCCGTTTACCCCCGGAGACGTGATCGATCTCGACGACGGCGATGGCCCGGTTCTCGTCACGAGCGCACACGGCAATCTGAAAGGAACGAGATTGAAAACCGGCGACCGATACGAGGCCGCGTTCGAGGACGGTATCGCCCCCGACGCACGGAAACTGGGTGAACGAGACGATGCCGAAGAGACGACACTCGTCACGATCGAAGACGAACACGCCGTTCAAGTGCTCGATCCCGAGACGTTCGAATCGAAGACGATCGCTCGGCCGTCGTATCTCGATCCTGACGCCGAGTCCGTTTCGGTCCTGAAACACCGAAACGGACTGTCGATCCTGCCGAAACCCGAGCAAGCCGATGAAACACGGTGAGGACTCGGTCGATCGAGCCTGTGAGCGCGCAGTTATCGTCGAAAAATCACGGACAGAGGTAACGATCGAGAGGCTTCGTTCGCGGGGGCTCTACGATGACCGCCGACGAGTCGAGCCATACGACGCGGATCGTATGGCGGTTCCGATCACGAAACCGCCCGAACCGATGGCGGATATGACCGTTCAATCGGTCGAACTCCCTCGACGCATACGGGGACTCGACGAAATCCTCGATGCGCGCGGCGCTTCCCGATCGGTTATCGACGCCGCTCCGTCATCGTGGGCCGTGATCGGTGACATCGTGTTGGTCGATTTCGGAGACGTTTCCGCGCCGAACGCCCTCGATTCATCGGAGCGCGAACTCATCGGCGAGGCGCTCCTCGAACTGCACGGCAACGCGACTACGGTGCTTGCTCGAGGCGGCATCGGCGGGATCAGACGTGATCCCTCGGTAACCGTTGTCGCAGGTCTCGATGAGACGGAGACCCTTCACACAGAACACGGGACGAAATACGCGATCGATTTCTCGGAAGTGATGTTCTCTCCGGGCAACAAAGCCGAACGGGCGAGAATGGGTCGAATCGTTGAACCTGACGAACGAGTGTTCGATATGTTCGCTGGAATCGGCTATTTCACGCTTCCGATGGCGAGAAACGGAGCGACCGTGACCGCCGCAGAGATCGACCCTCGGTCGTACCGGCTTCTCGTCGAAAACGCCAATCTCAACGGCGTTTCTGACCGGATTCGAGCGGTACTCGGCGATTGCCGTACGGTCGAAACGACCGCGGACCGCGTCGTGGCGGGCTATTATGACGCGCATCAGTATCTCGATTCGGCCCTCGAATCCCTCGTCTCCGGTGGCGTGATCCATCTTCACGAAGCGACGCCCGAGTCGCTGTTTCCGGCCCGGCCGATCGACCGACTTCGAACGGCGACAGCGACCGTCGATCGGTCGGTTGCGGTACTCGATACGCGGATTATAAAGAGCCACAGCGCGGGAGTAGTTCACGGCGTCGTCGACGCGCGAATCGAGTGAGAGATCGTTTCGACGCTATCAGGGTCGTGCGCCGTTTCGAGCGTTGGGATTATATGAACGGAACGTATACCAATCGATATGGACCGACAGAAGTTCTTCGCCATCTTCTTCGCGCTTTTGATGGCGATGTGGATGTTCGCGACCGCCGTAACGATCCTCTGACAAACGATCTGTCTGTTTGTCTCCACAGAACCGTTGGTGTCGGATCTCTCCCGACATATGTTGTCGAACTGGTTGATTCGGCTAACATAGCGAGTCCATGGTTTCGTTTTTATCTGTCGAGTCGGTCACAATAAATAAATATCTTCACGGAGTCCGTTCGAGAATGTCAATGAGTTCTCGATCGACGGGTTTCGGATTCTTCGATCGACTGAAGACCGGATGGACGCTCACGAAAGACAGTATCGGCGTAATCCGGACCTACCCGAAGCTCTTGGTGTTCCCGCTTTTGGCCGGTATTTCGAGCGTTTTCTTTCTCGTGCTCTTTTTCCTCCCGCTCGTGCTTGCGGACGTTATCGGGGGCGGAGTGGAGTTCGTCGTTCTCTTTGCGCTGTATTTCGTGACGACGTTTTTCAGCACCTATTTTTCTGCCGCGCTCGTGTATGCGGCAAACGAGGCGTTCCACGATCGCGAACCCGGAATACGCGAGAGCATGCTGGCGATCAACGATCGTCTCGGTCCGATCGTCGTCTGGTCCGTGATCGCTGCGACCGTTAGCATCGTATTCAGAATCCTCGAAAATTCGGACAATCCGATCGCTTCGATCCTCCGATCGCTGTTCGCGCTCGGATGGTCGATCATGACGTTCTTTATCGTCCCGGTGCTCGTTTTCGAGGATGTCTCTGCGACCTCGATGTTCACGCGCAGCGGCTCGACGTTCAAAGACACGTGGGGTGAGACGCTCGGTGCCGGATTCGGAATCACGGCGATCGTCGTCGGCATCGGACTCGTGTTGGTTCTCACGGCGGTGGCGCTTTCCGCACCGGTCCTCGCGATATTTCCCGGACCCGGAATCGTGTTGACCGCAGTCCTCATCGCGCTCGCACTGGTATTTACGTACCTGATCAGCCAGACCGTCTGGGGGATCGCCAAAACCGCGCTCTACGTCTACGCGAAAGAAGGCATCCGACCGGAACAGTTCGAGAACTTCGATTTCGAAACGCTCGGCGGCCGAACCGAGCAGAAAGCCACACCCGGTACGAGATCGGAGATACGGCCCGACCGATCCGACTAATCGGTTCGGCCCCACACGAGCATTTCAATACCCTTTTGCCGTCGCGTCCAGTTTTCATCGGTATGGCAGACTTTCAGGTTATCGTCGGCGACGACGGCGCAACCCACTCGTTCGAAGTAGACGGACAGGACGCGAACCGTTTCATCGGCCGATCGATCGGTGAAACGGTCGACGGCGATGCGGTCGGTCTCCCGGGCTATGAACTCGAAATCACCGGTGGATCGGACCGGGCCGGACGGCCGATGCACGGAGATATCAGCGGCGCACAGACCGCACAGATTCTCTCGACGGGCGGTGTCGGATATAAACCGACCGTGAAAGGCGAGCGAAAACGGATCACGATCCGTGGTGCGGAAGTCTCCGAAGAAACTCGACAGATCAACACGAAGGTCGTCACCCGCGGTGAGCAATCGGTTGCGGATCTGCTCGATACCGGCGACGACGAGGAATAATCCGACCGATGAGCGATGATCGCCCCTCGAGTGCGCTGTACGACGCGTTTCTTCGAGGCGAACGTCCCGATGACGTTCTCGTCTATCTCCACGAAGAGGGTATCGGATCGATGAGCGATATCCTCGAGATCGGGATCCGAGTCAACGACGGTGTCGTCTTGGTGTTGCCCGGCAAGGAGGGCCGATCAGCGTTTCAACAAGCGACGGGTATGAGCGCGATGAACTTCGCCGGAATGGCAATGAAGACCGAGGGCGGGATCGACGCGGACTGTACGGGTGGGACGTGTCCGAACGCGGATTCGTCGCCCGATGAGGAGCATTACGCGAAATTTGTGTTTGCCTTCGTCGAAGAACAAAACAAAGAGGTTGGTGGCCTATACGCTGAAGGAGACGTCGTCCACGGTTATGCGGCCTGTGCGTGTGGTTTGACGTATTCCGAAAAGCGCGTCATCGAGTCGTAGCCTTCCGAAAAGCGCGTCATCGAGCCACGGGGTTCGAACGTGCATTATGTCGTTTGTGATTTCGAAAGAACGGAAGTCTCTCGGGGATCGGTCACTCACAGTATCGCTGCTAACTTCTCGGCGATCCGTTGGCCGATCTCCGCCTTGCTCCCTTCTTGTACCGTGACCGCATCGGAGTCGACAAAGAGCGTTCGAGTCGTTTCTGCACCCATCACGCTGGCGTCGTTCGCCACCACGAACGAGAGGCCGGTTCGCTGGAGTGTCTTTCGGGCTTGCTCGATCATCGCATCGTCGTCGCCGCTCGTCTCTAGTTTGAACCCAACGATCGGAAGGGTCGGATATTCGTCTCTGATCGTATCGATGAGCTTCGGTGTCGGATCGAGTTCGAGCGTCAACGTCTCACCGGAGCGGATCTTTTCGGGAGCGGTTTCGACGGTGTAATCACCGATCGCGGCCGCGGAGATCAACGCGTCGGCCTCCTCAGCCACGGACCGAACCGCATCTAACATCTCCACCGCGCTTTCGATCGAGAGCACGTCCGCATAGGGCACCTCATCACCGTCGTGGACCAACGTCACATCCGCACCCTGGATGTAGCAGGCCTTCGCGACGGCGCGACCGGTTCGTCCAGATGCGCGGTTCGTCAACACCCGAACGGGGTCGATCGACTCGCTTGTCGGACCGCTCGTAACGACGATATGTGTTCCCTCGAGCGGTTTTTCACTGACGGCCCGAGCGACACCGAGCACGATCGCCTCTTCTGTTGCGATCTTCGCCTTTCCCTCTTCGATCCGGGGGTCGACGAACTCGATGCCCCACGATTCGAGGTGATCGAGCGCATCCAGCACGCCCGGATGATTATACATCGGTTCGTGCATTGCCGGGGCGACGACGGTCGGAACATCAGCACCGAGCGCCGTCGTCGCCGTGGTCGTTACCGGCGTATCGTCGATCGCGCTCGCCACCTTCCCGACGGTGTTTGCCGTCGCAGGGGCGAGCAAGAGCACGTCCGCCCACCCGTCGTAGCCACATAACTCGACGTGTTCGACAGCGCCGGTAATCTCTGTCGTTACGGGGTTCTCAGTCGCGAATTCGAGCGACCACGGGTGGATGATTCCCCGTGCAGCACCGCTCATCACGGCACGGACCTCGGCACCCTGTCGCCGGAGTTCGTGAGCCAACTCGACCGTTTTGACCGCCGCGATGGAACCAGATACACCCAACGCGACGTGTACGCCCGCGAGCATCGACGGACGTTTGGTGCGGTGATATAAAAACCACCATGGATTCGGGGACGTTCCTCAGGCGAGAATACTCACGACGTTTCTATATGCAGTGTCACGTCGCGGGCTTCACCTTCGAGATCCGCGACGACGCGACGAACGATGTTTTCGGCTTCCCGTTGGATCTTCGGCTTCACTTTCTCAATGACCCAGCCGAACGAGATGAACCGTGGGAGATCAACGGAGCCCCGTTCTGCCGAATCGGGAGCGTACTGGATGACGAGCGTCACCGTCGTTGCACGGTCGTCCCCCGACTCGGTCTCATCGGTCTCGGACGGTTCGATGAGCCAGCGGCCGGCGGCATCGATGTCTTTTATCACCCGCCATTCGATCCGATTCGGTGGCTCCACCTCGACAACTCTCGATCGAGCCGTGTACCGAAGCTTCCACCACGCGAACTCCAGGTCGTACTCTGTTCCGGGGCCACCCTCACCGAACTGACGGACCGATCGAAGGTACTCCGAATACTTCGCGTACGTTCGAAATTCGAGAAGGAACGCATACACCTCCTGCGGCGGCAGATATACGTCGGTGCTAACCTCGATCCTGTTCACAACACGTTGTCGGAGGGGGCGCTCCTAAACGTTCTCCAAATCGAGCGGCATCACTGTACCGACCCATCGAGTCTCATTCGATCGCGTCCTCGATCGCTTCTAACAGCTCCGGGGCCGAGTACGGTTTTATCAGATACCCCTCGATCGGGATCTCATTTGCCAGCTGCTTGATTTCGTCGTTGACGAGCGCAGTACTGATGATAATCCGTGTCTCCGGGCTGTGAGATTTGATCTCCTCCGCAGCCGTTAACCCGTCGACGCTCGGCAGATTGATATCCATGATCGCGACGTCCGGTTTTTGCGCTTTAATCCGCTCAATCGCTTCTTTCCCGTCAGTTGCAGTTCCGACAACCGTATGTTCCGGCTGAAGAAAGCTTCCGATAATCGTCTGCTGTAAGGATACATCCTCCACAACGAAGACATCAGCCATTATCTATCACATGAGAGCGAACCAACAAACGCTTTGTCACTCATATCAAATGTTTGTTAATTATTGTGAACTCTCCCCAATCATAACGCTTACTGAACGGTCCGGAGAACTGAACCGTGTGAATCTGCTGAGTGATCCGACGAAGCGTCGCTGGCTCGGCTGGGGAGCGCTCGGATCCGTCTTTTTACTCGTTAATATCCACCGACTTTCAACAGCCGTCCTCTCTGAGCAGCTGACGATCGATTTCAGCATCTCGGCAACACAGCTCGGAACGCTACACGCATCGTTTTTCGTGGTGTACGCACTCGTTCAGATCCCATCCGGTGTGCTTGCAGATCGCTACGGTCCTCGATATCTCGGCTCGATCGGCGCGGTCGTTCTCAGTCTCGGTGCGATCGGTTTTACCGCGAGTAACGGCTATCTCACGGCAACGATCTCACGCGCATTCATCGGGCTCGGTAGCGGGGTTATCTTCATCTCCGTGTTACGGTTCTGTGCGAATTGGTACAGAGTCGATGAGTTCGCGACGATGACCGGACTGACCGCTGGAATCGCGGGTACCGGGGCGATCATCGCGACGACACCGCTTGCAGTCGTCGTCGAACGCCTCGGATGGCGACCGACAGTCTTTTCCCTCGCTCTCATCGGCTTCGCTGCCGCTCTCGCCGTCTTTCTTATTGCGCGACAGTCTCCAACGACGGCCGGTCTCGATCCGATCGAAAACGTTCCCGAGCAACCGTCGGTGACGTTCTCTCAAACCGGCCGCTTTCTCAAGACACTCGCACGAGATCTCGATCAGTGGCTGTTATCGATCACGTTCTTCGCGGGACAAGGGACCGTTCTCACCGTTATCGGACTGTGGGGCGTTCCGTATCTCATCTCCGTTTACGGGCTCAATGTCACGACGGCGTCGTATTACACGCTGTTCGGCTCTATCGGAATCCTCATCGGCGGCCCGGCCGTCGGCTGGCTCTCCGATCGGATCGAACAGCGACTCCGTCCCATGATCGTCGGATACGGGGTCTTCCTACTGGTCTTATTAATCATCCCGATCGTCGGCACGCCGCCGCTTTTCATTATCGCGTTGATCTATTTCGCGATCGGCTGTTGTATCGGCGTGACGCTCCTCGCGTTATCGGTGATCAAAGAACGCTATCCGGCAGAGGCGAGTGGAGTCGCGACGGGCGTCGTCAACGGTGCCGGCTTTTTCGGTGCGACCGTCTTACCGATGACGATGGGTGCCGCTGTCGACAGCTATCGAACGGGTGACATCGTCGCCGGAACCGTCGTCTACACCGAACTCGGCTATCGAATCGCATTCGGACTCACTGCCGCCGTCGTCTTTCTCGCGTTTTGTAGTACGGTTTGGCTGTATCTCCGTGAAAGAGATCCGTCCACTTCCCAAGTGGCGGGGTGACCCGGCGAGCATCGATCACGGACCGGTTCAAACCGAGGCGTTTGTACCGTATCCCGCTGATGATACCGTATGAACGAAACAGAACCACCACGCGTCGTCATCATCGGCGGCGGTGTCGCTGGATTGACTGCCGGAACGTTTACCGCACGCGCTGGATTCGATACGATCGTACTCACACACGGTGAGTCGATTCTCCGGCGAAACGCACATCTCGAAAACGTGCCGGGATTTCCGGCGGGCGTCAACTCACGACTGTTCGTTGACCTTCTCATAGAGCAGGCTGAACGAAACGGTGCACGACTCGAAGCGGGCCGTGCGAGCGACGTGACCGTCGGGGATCCGTTCGAGATCTCCGTCGACGACGGTGGGTTTGATCTTCGTGCAGAGTACGTCCTTATCGCTTCGTGGTCCGACGCCTCGTATCTCGAATCTATTGACGGGATCCACCTCCTCGACCGCGGTTCGAAGACGTACATCGATGTTGATGATGGAGGCCGAACCGGTATCGAAGGGTTATACGCTGCCGGTCGGATTGCGGCGAAAGCACATCAAACCGTCGTCTGTGCCGGACACGGGGCGGAGGTCGCCCTCTCGCTCATCGAAGATTCCGAGGTTCCGTTTTATCACGATTGGGTCGCCCCGGAAGGATATTTCACCGGCCGCGGGCGTGAGGTTCCGCCGGGCTGTGAGGAGATCAGTGAAGACGAGCGGAAACGGCGGGAACGAGAGTCGATGAAACGTATGCAGGAGGCGTTTGAAGAACACCACGCGGAGGAGCCGACTATGCATCCCGCCGTAGAGGAGTAGGCGGGCAGCGAAACTCTGACGGAAGAGTATTCGTGAGATGACGGATATCCGATGATCCGTTGGCACATCGATCACGTTCTATGAGTCACTGGTGTAGATTTCGATATTCTCTGCGGAGATACGCACGGTATACTCCCATATCTGAGTCGTGATAACGTGTGGTGGATTCGCCTTCCAGTCGAATCCGTTCAGCGCGTCGATGTCGATCCACTCGTGAAGTGTGCTGTCTTTGCTGAATACGTCGACATTGACCGCCAAGAACGCGTGTATGATCGATTCGGCTATGCTCTCTTCAGCATCGTTTGAATACGAGACCAGGAGGTTCGGGTGCGATACGTCTCGGCGAATTCGCTGAGCGCGTTCGCTTTCGTATGCCAGCTGGTTGACACAATATCCCTCCGAAATCAACTGTGTTACCGTTCCTCGGTTATCGACGAGTGGACGAATTGAGTTGTTCACGACTGCCGTATCCTCCGCGCCTTGGATCGCTACATTGTGACTGACGTGCTCTCCCCCAGCAGCTTTTCGAATATCGTCTCGGATCTGGTTTTGAACCACCGATGAATGTTGGAACCAATACGTCTCCCAGAACTTCTTTCCGATGACGTCGTCGCGATCGACTCCGCCGAAATCTAGTATGGTCTCGTTCGCTTCGATAAGCGTTCCACTAGGTTTTAAAAGGCCAACGTGCTGACCGGTATTATTGAACACCTGTTTGTATTTGGAAGGCATTTTGATCCCACCCAAATCAAATAACGAACCATCATGCAATAAACATTGGTACTGTTTCATACATATGGTATTGATATTTCATATATATGTGCTAAACGGGATAACATGTCAAACATATTTCAGAGAAAGAACTATATGCCTCGGAAAATAGGTGAATAGTTATAAAACGGGGAATATGGGGATAACAAACGATACGATCCGTATCCTTTTCGTCGACGATGATCCGGCGTTCGCAGAGATCGCGGCCGACGTTCTCGAAAGCGAAAACAAACGCATCACCGTCGAGAGTACGACAAGCGCTGCTGAGGGCTTGAACCGAGTGGACGACCACGCTTTCGACTGTATCGTCTCCGATTATAAGATGCCAGATCAGACCGGCATCGAATTTCTCAAAACGATCCGTGAGCGGTATCCTGACCTCCCGTTTATCCTTTTTACGGGAAAAGGAAGCGAAGCTGTCGCCAGTGATGCGATTTCGGGAGGTGTGACGGACTACCTTCAAAAGAGCGGGAGTACGAAACAGTACTCATTGCTCGCGAACCGCATCGTAGCCGCCGTCGATCAAACCCAAACTCAACGCCGTTCCGCGAGACTGGAGTACTCCTCTGACATCGACCGAGACGTAACCGAATACGACGCGAATATGACGGATTACTCTCCCGAGACCGTTCTGAGAGTGGACCAGGTTCTGAACACGCTGTCTCATTCGATTCGGCGTGAGATCGTCTACTATTTCGAAAACCAAATCGAGGAAGCGAACGCCTCCCTCGACGAGTTAGCCACGTATCTCGCACGTCGCCTCCCGGATGAAACCCGAGAAGACCTCCTGATAAAGCTCCCGCAGACGCACCTTTCGAAACTCCAATCCGACGGCTGGCTCGAATACGATCACCGATCCGGTCATATCGCGTATTACGGATGTACGGATGCAAAACGAATACTACGGGGCGTTTTGCAGAACATGATACATGGAACGGGGGATATCTCGAATACTAAGGAACGGTCATAACCCATCCAGATCGAGTCCGTTTGTTTACTGAATCGTTACGTGACTGCTGTTTTCATCGAGCGCGAGGTTCGTCGCGATTTCGGCGTTACGGACCGCATACTGGGCGGTCTGTCCCAAGCTGACGAGGACCTCTCGGACACGAAGTAGATCCTCGTTCGGCATCTCATCGAGGTCATTGAGGATCTCCTTCTCCCGGTTTCGGATGTCGGCGAACGCGTTCCGTGTTTTAATGGCCATATCGTAATCTCGGTTGACCGCCGCTTGGACACCGAGTTCGGTGAGTTCGTTCACTTGATCGGTGAACTCTCGAATCCGACGCATGGTCTTGGCATCGACGTTGAGGGTGTGTCCCTCCGTTTCGAGGACGATCTCTGCGATGTCCTCTGCGTTATCGGCCGTGAGTTCGAGATTCTTCGCGATCGATCGGTAGCCGATCAGCGGAAAGCCCGAATCGAGTCCGACGGCGCGAGCCAGATTCGGGTTTTGATACGCGGTGAAGATCAACCGAAGCAGCAAAACGAAGATCTTGTTCGCCTGTCGCTCACGATTCAGCGCCCGCTGTGCCAAATCCGGGTTCCCGTGTGCGAGCGCTTTGATTCCCTCGTTTCGCATCGTCGATCCCGTCGATTCGAGCCGTTCGAGCAGATTATCGAGCGTAAAGTCCTCTGGATCGACCGAACAGCGAATCGCGATTCGCTCCGGCGTCTCTTCGATCACGCCGAGTCCCATGAGTTGGGTTTCGGCGTTATAGACGGCGTTTATCTGCGATGAATCGAGCGTACCGCCCTCTTCGACCTCGACGTGAATGATACGTCGACCTAACACGTACTGTGCGACGATCGCCCGTTCGACCGAATCCGCATCGAGGTTTTGTGCATGGATAATCGCCTCGCTTTCCTCTTGTTGAACGGATTCGGGCATGACCGTGAGCGTTCCTTTGCTCCCGATCCGAAGCGACACTTCGTCCCCTTTCTCGATGTCCTGTTTACTCGCCCACTCGGCGGGCAACGTCATCGCTAGTGTTGAGGGACCCAGCCGTTGTACCTTCCGTGTCTCCATATGTCACTTATGGTTTCCAGAGCTCTTAATATTCACCATATATGGATCGATTTCAATAAATGAATAATACCATCGTTCGTGTTAAACTGAGCACCCGCTAAAGAAAAGCGGATCGAGACGGCTCACGATTTGAGTGATGCGAGCGGGTTCTCCAAGATTTCATAGAGATTATCGTAGCCAATCAGAGATTTCGAAGCCTGCCCTCCGGCACCGTTTTTCGATTCTTCACAGAGAAATTATGAACGTCTACGATAAGTCCTATCAGTCGTCACTCGTGACGGATCGTTCGCTTCGCGGACCGCCGGGATGGCTCTCGTGAGTAACGGCGTGTTGTAACAGCCGTTCTGAGATCGCTGGAACGTCGCCATCGGTAACGGGGCCGCGTTCTTCGATCTCTTCGACCGTTCGTGGAAACACCCGGAGATCGTAGTGATTCCCGATACCGCATCGTGCCCCTTCACCCATCGCGGTCGGAATCTGGTTGTGCCCGGGCGTGACATCGCCGACGGCGTACACTCCATCGACGTTCGTTCGACCGTGATCGTCGACCGCGACCGTCCCGTCATCGTTGAGTTCGACACCGAGCGACTCCGCGAGTTCGGTGTTGTATTCGGAGCCGTACATCGGGAAACCACCGCGGTACTCTCTGACGGTCCCGTCCTCGAATTCGAAGGCGGATAGCCATCCGCTATCGTCTTTTTCGAGTCCCACGATCTCTTCGTGAACGACATCGATCGGATGGTTCTCAAGTAACGTCGCGGTCTCATCTGACCACTCCGGTTCCTCGCCGCGCGTGAGAAGATCCACGTCAGGTGTGAAATTCAACATGATCATCGCGACATACGCGGCTGAGTCGCCGACACCCATCACGTACACCGGTTCGTCGACGAACATGTAGGCATCACAGTGTAGACAGTAGTGTAGACCCATTCCCGTTCGGGGAAGCGGTGGCTCCGGTCGTGTATCCGAAAACCCCGTCGCGAGTACGACGTGATCCGTCGTCACTTCGGTGTCGCCAGCGAGCACCCGATACCCGTCCTCCGTCGGTTCGATATCCGTAACGAAATCCTGGACGTAGTCGGCCCCATACGATTTCACCTGCTCGATGGCGGTTTGGAGGAACTCGTTCCCGGAGACCTCCTCTGTAACGCCGATGACGTTGTGCGTATCGAGCATCATCGCGGCTCGACCACCGCCACGGTTGATCACCATGGTATCATGTCCGAGCCGGGTCGTATACAGTGCTGCCGTTAACCCAGCAGGGCCGCCGCCAACGACCGTCACCTGGTAGTGCTCTGTCATCGACAGTATCTATCGCACCCATCGGCTTAACTCTCCGGCTGTCGTGTCTTCGTGACAAGAAACCGGTTACTCTTGATAAAGAGGGTTTACCCCCGGATCGAACTCACGAATCCCCCGAGTCCATCACTGTGCTATTGTTTCACATGATGAAGGACAGATGATATAAGTGATGACCCCGTATATTACGATGAACCACTCGCGTCAGGGGAACGTTCCCCGCTGTGGGACAGGGATACTATGACCAGTCGTGTATACAGACTTCATTCGACACTTGAACTGCAACTCGAAGACGTCCACAATTTCTTTGACGAGTATGAGTTGCCCGTCGAGATCGAGGATGTCGAGGTAACGAGACGAAACAACACACTCATTGTCAGTGCGGTGGCTGCAGAAAACAACATCTCAAAGTATACGCCGACGGCGCAGCTGAAGGCGAGTATTACTGAAAACCGCCTCTATGAGACCGAAGATGGCTGGCAGGAGACACCACCGGAGAATCCCGAAGGTGGTGCCTCTGTCGGCGATGGCGACGGTCCACAATGGGGCAACTTCAGCGAAGGAGCACAGGTACAAGAACAAGAGGTTGAAATAAATTCGAAACTCGTTGAGTACGCCTGCTTTAAAGGTGACCGCGAAACTGTCCTGCAGAATACTGCACTTCAATACCCGATGTTCAAAGTCCTGTGTGATCTCGCGAAGTACGCAAACAAAGGAACGCTTACCGCGATTGCAGCCGTTGACGATGAGCTTGAAGCCGTTCGAATCGTCGATGGAGAAGAGCGATCCGCGAGCGTCGAAGTGATCGACGATCCACGCGAGCGCGAAGCCGAAAATACCGTTAACTGGCGCGATAACAAGTTCATCAGCTAACGATTCGTTCTGCGCCCAGAGATCCTCCCAAAGTGGTACGTCGACGAGATGGTCGTTTTAGTCAGTCGGTGTTATGTCATATTATCTCGGTATCGAACTACTCGCGATGTAAACGTCAGGCTCGAGGATGCGAACCGGCATGTGTTCGTTCGATAGCCCGTTCATACCATAGCGGGATATCGACCGTTGTTCTCTCGAGATCGTATCGAAATTGGATCCATACGCTCTCTTGTGTCGGTCGGTGCTGATACGTTACCGTTAACCGCTGCACCGTCCCATCCGATGTAATTATCGCGGACGCTCGATAGCTGTCCGCGTCCGTAACGAGTGTGTCGGGGGGATGGTCAACGACGAGTTGATAGACCGTTTCTTGCCCGTCGAGCCTTGATTCGACGCTGCTTTCGGAGGTATTCAAATACGTTCGAATCAGATCTGCGCCGTACGCCGCGCTCCATTCGGCGGCTGTCGGATCCGTCGCGATCGAGTCGCTGTGATACCGTACCCCATCCGGGCTATCGACCCGGCGATACTCGCGAATCCCGTCCGCGAACACATCGGTGGTCGTGTTTATCTCGCGGTGTCCGCGGTCTTTTTCTTCGATCAGAAAGTGATTGTCAGCGGCGATTCGGACGTCGAGATCCGCTGGCTGTTCGACATCTTCCGCTCCGGTCGGTCCCTCAAACCGGACTCGAAAACGAAACGAGTCGTAGGATTTCACTTCGGCCGAATGCGTTTCTGCGAGCTGTTCGACATCGTGGCCCCCGGAAGGGGAGATGCCGGGCGGTAACACCCGTGTTTCATTCGATGTTCTACTGACACTTCCCATCTGGTTCAGTTCGACCTGACTGACTGATTCCCTTCTGTCGTCCGTTCCCCTTTCATCTTCTCTCGAGCTTTCGAGAATTTCGATTTCAGTGTCTGTCTCGTTCGAATCGAGTTCATCTGTTGAAACGGTTGCTTCGTTATCCGAAAAGACACCAGATGGTGATACGCCGCCGAAGCCGCTTAAAGCCACAAACACCAGAACAACTCCGACACCTAGTACGAGTGCCGCCGCAGCTATGCGATATCGCTTCGCGAGATATGACCCCGTGTTCGTGGTTGGATCGTTTGTTTTCGACGGCTTCGTATCATGTCGACGTCCTTTTCTTTCCGAGTGAACCGTCGGTTTATCATCCATCCGTGGCTTCGTTTCGTTAGTTTCGGGAACTTGCTTGTGGTTCCTCGAGATGCCCTCACCCGATCCGTTGGTTCCCTCGTTATCTACGCGATGTTCACGCTGTGAACATTCGAACGCTCCCCAGTCCGTATCGCCGAAGTGTTCCCGAAGCAGTTTCATCCCGTTTTCACGCTCGAGACGATAGAGTAACTCATCGCGAAGCTCACCCGGTTCGAGTATCGCTACATCCCGTTCGACAGCGAACGATCGAAGTCGCTCATCGGCAGCCACGATGACATCGACCCCGATCTCTCGTTTCGGCTCATCGACCGCGAACCGACGAACGACTCCATCGCGTCTCGCTTCGACGACACCTTCCTTATCGATCACTTGCCACCCTTGAACGGCTTTCAGATCAGCAACGAACGCCGATCGCTCATTCACCGTGAGCTTTCGGTAGTGCGCTGTGAACGCCTCCCGAGATGGAAGAGGGAAGCTCATCCCTATAGCTGTGCGCCAATGAATCAAAACGGTTGTGTGCGTTTGCTTTTCGGGGACCCAACCGAATTCGTAAACCGGTACTATAATCACGGTTGACGAAAATCCTCGGATATGAGTAATTCGACAACGACGGACGTCGATCTCGTCGGCGACGAAGTAACGCTCAACATCGCGCGCGCGGCCCTGTTC
>LKMJ01001739.1_pt1 | contig 19521 bp, 23 predicted proteins | sample 643391 | NCBI WGS metagenome assembly LKMJ01 (sample SAMN04112250, study PRJNA286221) | soda lake metagenome | biome: soda lake; feature: Kulunda Steppe; material: water; isolation source: sample PL-Br10 brine of Picturesque Lake | place: Russia: Kulunda steppe | collected 2010-07 | reverse complement strand
GTCGGAAACGGTGAGTCCAACGTGGTGAGCAGATTGAATCGGCATACTCGAGAATTCCGGACGGTCGATCTAAACGTTACGTGTCAGATCGATCGCCGCCAGTCGGCGGTGCTGGTCGGTCCGACTGGACAGAACGAATCTATTATTTCATCGGCCTGTGACCTTCGGGTATGCCGCGCATCGCGATGATCGCACACGACGACAAGAAGGTCGAACTGATCGAGTTCGCTCAGGAACACGAGGACCAACTCGAGAACTACGAGATCGTCGCCACGGGGACCACCGGGCAGCGACTGCGCGACGAGACGGGCCTCGAGGTCGAGCGCAAGCGCTCTGGGCCACTGGGTGGGGACCTCCAGATCGGCGGCGAACTGTCGGAGGATCAGGTCGACGGCGTCATCTTCCTGCGTGACCCGCTCCGGGCCCAGCCTCACGAGCCCGACATCTCGGCGTTGATGCGCATCTGTGACGTCCACGACGTGCCGCTCGCGACGAACCTCGCGTCGGCAGAGTTGCTGATCGCTGGCATCGCCTCGACGTAGCGTGACCCAGGTTGGGTGAAACACAGTCCACCGTGGACGTTCGATCTCGAGGAGGAGTCTCCGCAGTATAACCCCGGTCGCTCAGGCCTCACTGCTTCGACACTGTTAATGGAAGGCCACGGCAACGGGTGATAACGCCGAATGGTTGCCGATCCAGCACTCACAGTTGACCTGGCTATTATTCTGTTGAGCGCGACCCTTCTCGGATTCGTCGCTCGACAAACGGGCCAGCCGACGATCATCGCCTACATCGTCGCTGGTGTTCTGATCGGTCCAGTCGTCTTCGGGATCGTCGAAGTGACGGAACTCACTGAGACGCTCTCGGAACTCGGCCTCGCCTTTCTGTTGTTCTTACTCGGGATCAAGATGCGTCTCGAGGACGTCCGTCACGTCCTCAGGCCGATCGTCAAGATCTCGGTTCCGCAGATGATCGCCGTCTTCGCCGTCGGAGCCGGAATCTCCTTCGCGCTCGGCTTCGGTCCTCTCGAGTCGGTGATAATTGGTCTCGCGGTAATGTACAGTTCGACTGCCGTCGTCATCAAGATGCTCACGGACAAGGGCGAAGCGACGACGCTGCACGGCAAGATCGACGTCGGAGTCCTCCTGGCCCAAGACATCGTGGTCGTCATTTTGCTGGCTGTACTCGCTGCCGGCCGGCCGGAGAGCATCGGAGAGGTCGCGACGACGCTCGGAATCGTGCTCACGCTGGTCGCGGCAATCACCGTCGCGGCACTCGCAGCCTCGAAGTACGCCCTTCCTGCACTCTTCCGTCGAATCGCGGACAACGACCAAGTGTTCTTCCTCGTCGCGATTGCGTGGGCGTTCCTGTTTATCTTCGTCTCCGACGAGATCAACCTCTTTCTCGCTCCACTCGGGATCGAAGCGTATCTGTCGATCGAGATGGGGGCGTTTCTCGCCGGGCTTGCCATTGCACAGTTGCCGTACAGCAAGCAGCTCCAGGACCGTGTGAACCCGCTCACCGATCTGTTCGTGATGATCTTCTTCGCCTCGGTTGCACTGGACATTCAGGCGAGTGAACTGCTGGCCCACTGGCAGGAAGCGATCATCGCTGCACTCATTTTGATTCCCGCGAAGTTTCTGATCTTCTACGGCCTGATCAACTGGCAGCGGTTCGACGCCGAGACGAACTTCCTCGGCAGTCTCTACATGATTCAGGTGAGTGAGTTCGGGATCGTCGTCGGCGTTGCCGCCCTTCAGGGCGAGTTCATCGGCGTCGAAGTGCTCGGCTTCCTCACGCTCGTCGCACTGATCACCATGGCCGTCTCCGTGTACTTCATCGAGTTCGGCGACGCCCTGTTCGAACGACTCGAGCCGACGCTCTCGCGGTACGAACCCGATGAACCGTTCTCCGAAGGGGTGAAAGCCTATGATGGCCACGCGGTCGCCATCGGCTACGATGACGTGACCCGGAACGTGCTCCCCTTGCTCGCAGACCGGTACGACGACGTCGTCGTCGTTGATCGTCGCGTCGACCACGTGGAAGCGCTCGCAGCCGAGGGGTTCGACGCGATCTACGGCGACATGGGGAGCGCCACGATCAGGAAAGACGCGGGCCTGAAGAAAGCAGACTTCGTCCTCTCATCGTCAGATCAGGTCGATGTCAACAAGGCACTCTTGCGTGAGACACCTGAGACGGCGACCGTGTTCGTCGAAGCCACCAACGATCCCGACACGAGGGAGCTGTACGACCGCGGCGCTGATTACGTCGTCAACAGCGTCGATCTGGCTTCCGATCGGCTCACTGCGTACGTCGAAGCGTACATCGAAGGGAGTTCCACGTTGAATCGGGCGATTCGGACTGACGTCGAACTCCTTCGGAATCCCGACCCGTTCCCGAATACCCACGATCAGATGGTGAGTGATCTCGATGACTGAGTTACTGACGACCGTCGCGATCTTATTCATCGTCGCCGGGCCGTTCCTCGTCGTCGCGGACCGCTACGAGCTCCCAGCCGTACCGCTGTTGATCGTCGCCGGGCTGGTCGTCGGACGGCTCGTCGACGAACAGGCGCTGCTGCTCGAACTCGCACAGTACGGTGTCGCACTCCTGGTGTTCGCGTTCGGCGTCGGCATCCAGCTCGACGAAATTCGCACAGTCCTCGCGGACAGCGAAATCGCCGCCATCGGACAGATCCTCGTCGTTGGAACGCTTGGGACCACCATCGGCATCCTGCTCGGGGTCCCGCCCACAGAGGCGGCCTTCCTGGGCATCGCAGCTGCACTCTCCTCGACCATCGTCGGTAACGCATTGCTCCAGAGCGAAATCCGGTCGAACCTGGTCCAAGGCCGCCTCGCCGAGTCGATCAACTTCGTCCAGGACCTGATCGCAATCGGGATCGTCCTCGTCGTGGGCGCTGGCGTGCTCGAGGCCGATCCGATCGCGACTCAGCTCGGCTACGGCGTGATGTTACTCGCAGCTGCAGTCATCGTCAATCGCTACCTCTTCTCGCTCATCGGGCGGTTGGCCGGTGGCTCCGACGAACTGATGATCACCGGCACAGTGTCGTTGCTCGTCATCTTCCTCGGACTCGCCGAACTTGCCGACGTCTCGATCGTCGTCGGCGCCTTCGCTGCCGGGATCGCGGTGCGCCACGAGCCAGGTGAGTATCTCGGCCTGTTTACCGGGTTGGCGTCGATCAAGGACTTCTTCATCGCCATCTTCTTCATCACCATCGGCGCGCTCGTCGTCCTGCCGTTTCTCGAGACAGGGCCGGCGGAATCCATCGAGAAGCTCGCACTCGCTGCTGTCCTGATCCTTCTGGTATCCGTCGTCAAACCGGCCGTGACGATCGCGATCCTGATGGCCAAAGGATACGAACCTCGCACGGCGACGCTCACCAGTGCCAACACCGACCAGATCAGCGAGTTCGCGCTCATTATCGCAATCGAAGCGCTCATTCTCGGTCTCCTGACCGAAACCGTCTTCGACGCAATAATTCTCGCGGCGGCGGCCACGATGATCATCTCCAGTCTCACACAGCGTCACGACGAAGCGATCTACCGCTGGCTCTCGGCCAAGGGTATCGTCACCCCAAATCACGAGAAAATCAACGACCTGAGCGACATGCCAGAGTCGCTCACCGACCACGTCGTGATCGTCGGCTACGGCCGCTACGGGAGCGACCTCGTCGACCGCTGTGAGGAACTCGAGACGCCGTACGTCGTCGTCGAGAACGACCCGGCTCGCCGTGAGTCAGTGACCGTCGACTGTGATGCCTACGTTTTCGGTGACGCAATGGAAGCATACACCTGGGAGAAAGCCCGTGTCGATGAGGCCCAACTTGTCGTCTCGACAGCACCCACCGAAGCGGTCTCCTGGCAACTTCTCGGGTTCGAGTTCGACACCGATCTCGTCCTCCGGGCGAACGACGAATCACTCGCCCTCGAGTTACTGGACGACGGTGCCACGTACGTCATCGTCTCCGACCTGCTGGCCGGCGAACAGTTGATCCACCGAATCAACGGGCTGTTCGAAGGCGACCTCACGATCGAGGACCTCCGCGCAGGTGCTGTGTGTGACCTCGAGAATCAGGCCCAGTAACAGCGATACCCGACATGACCCGTCTCGAGCTTTATCCGGTCGCCGGGTACCGAGTTCAGTGACGTGGGGCCAACTCAATTCCTCGGGTGGTCACTGTCTGTCTCGACATGGCGGCGCGGCCACGAACCACGGTCGTGGCATCAAACCAGTCGGCGCTGACTGAAATCGGTCCGGACGAGGACCGCAGCCTAGAAAATCCCGAAGACGAGCCGCAGTGGGATCCCGATCGCAAACAAGAGGATCAGCGCCCCCGTTGCGAGCACCACTGCCGTCGGGATCTCGTCTTCTCCGAACTCGAAGAGCCAATCCATACCGTCGAATGCCGGGCGGCGTACCTAATGCTGTCGCTCTGGATCGAGGTCCTCGAGACACCGACAGAAGAATCCACAACCGGGCGAATACGTTCAGCGAAATCGCTGTATCAGACGACGCTCTCGAAGTCCTCGAGGGCGTAGGCTGGCTCGGCACCGCGGCGATCGAGCGTCTCGTTGGCGAGCAACCAGTAGACGACCGACAGGGCCTTGCGACCCTTGTTGTTCGTCGGGACGACCAGGTCGACGTTGCTGACCTGGTTGTTCGAGTCACACATCGCGATGACCGGGATGCCGACCGTGATCGCTTCCTTGACGGCCTGGGCGTCGCCGATCGGGTCGGTGACGACCAGGACGTCCGGCTCGATGTAGCCGTCGTACTTCGGATTCGTCAGGGTGCCCGGGATAAAGCGGCCGGTGCGGGCGCGGGCCCCGACAGCGTCGGCGAACTTCTCCGCCGGGAACCGACCGTACTGGCGACTCGAGGTGACCAGGATCTGTTCTGGCTGGTAGTTCGCGAGGAAGTCCGCGGCGACGCGGATCCGGTTGTCAGTCTTCGCAACGTCGAGCACGTAGAGCCCGTCGGTGCGGACGCGGTGGATGAACCGCTCCATGTCCGCGGTCTTCTGCTGAGTCCCGATGTGGACCCCCGCACCGAGATAGTCTTCGACGGGGATGAGGAGGTCGGCCTCCTCGTCTCCCATCACGTCGTCGTCGAGGGCTGGACCCTCGTCTGGTTCGGCCTCGGCCTCCGCGGCGTCGGCGGGCGTCTCGTCTTCTGGCTCGGCGGCGGCTGGGCCAGCCCCCTCGGCTGGCTCCTCGTCGATCGCCTCCTCGGCAGCCTCGAGCCCGTCTTCGGTAGCGTCGTTTGCTGTCATGTCGCGTCGTCTGCGATTCTGATGAGTTCGTTGAGTTTGGCGGTGCGCTCGCCGCTGACCGCGCCGGTCTTGATGAACGGCACGTCGGCTGCGACGGCGAGGTGTGCGATCGTCGTGTCTTCGGTTTCACCCGACCGATGGGAGACGACCGAATCGTACCCGTTTTTCGTTGCGAGTTCGATCGCGTCGATCGTATCCGAGAGCGTGCCGATCTGGTTCGGCTTGATCAGGATGCTGTTGGAAGAGCCTTCGGCGATACCGGTGGCGAGTCGTTCGACGTTCGTCACGTAGAGATCGTCGCCACAGATGAGTGTCTCCGATCCAACCTCGGCGGTGAGTTCGGCGAAGCCAGCGAAGTCGTTCTCGTCGAGTGGGTCCTCTACGTAGACGAGATCCCACTCGCGAACGAGCTCCGCGATGTACTCGATCTGTTCGTCGGTGTCACGACTGACGCCTTCTGACTCGTAGACGTAGGCCTCAGATTCCTCGTCGTACATCTCGGCAGCGGCCACGTCGAGCCCGAAGCCGATCTCGAATCCGAGTTCCTCTGACACCTGCGAGACGGCCTCGTCGACGAGTTCGAAGGCTTCGCTGTCAGTGATCGATGGAGCCCAGGCGCCTTCGTCACCTTTGCCACAGGCGACGTCTCGCTCGTGGAGCAGGTCAGCGATGGTCCCGTGGATCTGGGCGTTCGCGAAGACGGCGTCTTCGATACTCGGCGCGCCGATCGGTGCAACCAGGAACTCCTGGATGTCGGTCGCATCGGCGGCGTGTTCGCCGCCACCGATGACGTTCCCGAGTGGGGTCGGGAAGTTCTCGCCACGGAACGCACCGCCGAGGTGCTGGAACAGTGGGGCGCTGAGGACGTCGGCGCCGGCTTTCGCGGCTGCCATCGAGATGGCGACGGCGCTGTTTGCGCCGATCTCCGAGAAGTCGTCGGTGCCGTCGGCGGCACGGAGAATCCCGTCGACCTCACGCTGGTTCCCGGCGTACGCCTCGCCAATGAGTCGCGGAACGGCGTGTTCACGAGCGGCGGCGATCGCTTCGCTCGGTTCGATCTCGATTGCTTCGAACTCGCCGGTGGAGGCGCCACTGGGGGCTGCGGCCCGGCCGAAGCCGCCACTCTCGGTGAGCACATCAGCTTCGACGGTCGGGTTCCCACGGGAGTCGACGATACGTCGGAGTCGAATGTCGGTGATCAGCGTCATTAGTTCCCTCTGTTGACCGTAAACGGCAACGCACCCGCGTCGTACTCCTCGGCGGCGATCAGGATCGGCTGCGTTTGATCGGTGTCGATCAGTACCGGAGCGCCGTAGGAGACCTGCAGCGCTCGCGCGCCGAGGATGCGGGCCTTCTCGTATCGGTTGTGGTGACGTTGCTGTTGCATGTTACTGGTACGGTGAGACGACGTCCACGAGGTCAGTGTGACTCACGAGCATCCGTCGGCAGCAGTACCGATCGACGCCCAATTCATCGAGCACTTCCTCTGGGTCTTCGTCGCCTTCGTTCGCACGTTCGTCGAACGCTTCCCAGTGTTCACCGACGACCGAACCGCAGGTGAAACACCGAACCGGAACCATCATACTCGGATCACCTTAGCGGTAGGATTTCTGGTAGCGGGCCCGTGCGCCGGGGCCGCCCCACTTTTTCGGTTCGGACTGACGCACGTCGTTGACGAGCAACGAGCGATCGAACTCCATGAACGCATCACGGAGTTCGGCGTCGTTCGTGTGCTGGACAATCCCGCGGGCGATGGCCGTCCGCACCGCGTCGGCCTGCCCACTGATCCCTCCACCCTCGACGCGAACGTCGATGTCGTACTCACTGCGGAGGTCCTCGCCGACGATGCGGAACGGTTCCAACATCTTCAGACGGGACATCTCCGGCTCGACGAGTTCGACCGGTTGGGAGTTGATTCGGACCCGACCCTCACCCTCACTGACGGTAGCGCGGGCGACGGCCGTCTTCTTCTTGCCGCTGGTGTTCGTTACCATGTAACGTTCGCACCCAGTTGGTCACTGACTTCGCCCAGGTGGACGAAACGGATGTTCGAGAGTCGGTTCAACGAGGTGCCCTCGAGGATCTCCGCGTCCCGGTCGTCTTCGTACGGGTTGCCGACGTAGACGCGAACGTTCTCGAATGCCTCGCGGCCGCGTGGCTTCTTGTGGGGAACCATCCCGCGGATGGCCCGCTTGAAGATCGTGTCCGGTCGTTTCGGATAGTTCGGCCCCCGGTCGGATCCCAGCTGGATCCGGGTCCGGTAGGTCTCGAACACGTCCTCTTTGTCGCCGGTAATGACCGCGTCTTCGGCGTTGACGACGGCGACGGTCTCGCCGTCGAGCGCGCGCTGGGCGACCTCGCTGGCGACGCGACCGAGAATGCAATCGCGGGCGTCGACGACGACGTCCGCGTCGAACTCGGCGACGCTCATGCGATCACCCGCACGTTCGATCCCTCGGGGTTTGCTTCGAGCAGCTGCTCGAGTGATACTGGCTCGCCGACCTGTTCGATCTTGGTCTCGGCGGACGAGGAGAAGTCGACCGCAGCGACGGTCACGGACTTCTGCAGTGCGCCCGACCCCAGCACTTTGCCAGGGACGACGACGGTCTCTTCTTCGCGTGCGTACCGCTCGATCCGACCCAGGTTCACCTCTGCGTGGTTCGCCCGTGGGCCTTCGAGTCGATCCGCGACGTCTCGCCAGACCTCGGCCTCCGACTCGCGGGAAGCCGACTTCAGATCGGCGATGAGATCGTTGAGCCTCGGATTGGTCTTCGTACTCATGATATAATCACTGACGCCGGCGCTGACTGCCGGTCGTCGAAATCGCTCGGTGAGAAGTGATGCAGGGAGCAGGATTTGAACCGCCGGGAGACCGTCGGCCGTGAACGGCCGCTGGGACTCCCGAGGCTCACACTGCTCCGGGTCATTTTCACGGCTCGCTGTCGAGCCGAAAAATGCAGGGAGCAGGATTTGAACCTGCGGACTCCTACGAGACAGCGCCCTGAACGCTGCGCCGTTGGCCTGACTTGGCTATCCCTGCCCGCACTTCTCGGTACCCGACGCCCGTTCAAACCCCTTTCGATTCCACAGGGCACGCGAGCTGCGGTCTCGTCGGTGACGGCGCCAGTGTGCAGGTCGCGTGGTGGGGTAGGGCGTCGGTTCATCTTACAACTGTACGGCGTCTTCGAGTTCGGTCGCGCGGGCCTCGATGGTGTCCGCAGCGCGGCTGACGAGTTCGTCGACGGTGAACGAGCCGTCCGTCTCCACGTGGAAGACGAACGCGTTCGGGACGTCCTCGACGACGACTGCGGTCTCGGGATACCGGTTACGCAGGTCGTGGTCGAACGTCTCGGTCGCGACGAGGTCTCCGTCTGTCGCGTCGACGGCGGCGTTGTCGGCCGCACCCTCTTCGACGACGCCACGGACGATTTGGGCCTCCGGCTCGTCGAACTCGGGCAGATCCCCGTCGGATTCGACGCGCTGGAGATGTCGGTAGCCGACCGCAACCCCGCCTTGGTGTTTGGCGTGGGCTTTTCCGTGGCCAAGGGTCGCGTCGGCTTCAGCCTCGAGTCGCTGACCGTCTTTCAGGTCGATGATCGGGACGTTCTCGTCGGCCGGCCGGACGAGGTCGTCGCTCGTCTCGAGGTCGCCCGAGTAGGCGGTGGCCGGTCCTTCGACGTCGATCGAGAGCGTGACAACGTCGTCCTCGGCGAACTCACCGGCCGGTGGGGTCGTCAACGGAACGAGCCCCAGACGCAGTGCGAGTTGCTCGTCGAACATCACTGACGAGTTCTCGATGAACCGCACCTGGTCGATCGCCATCGTCGGCACGTCGGCGACCATTGCCCGCCGGATGCCGTTGGCGAAGGCGGGGGTGACCCCGCGGACGAGAAATCGCGCTTCGCGATCCCCGCGTTCGACGAACTCGACGTCGTACTCGTCGCTCATGGGTTAGTAGCCGCCCTTCCCTTTGGGTGCGCGCGATCCGTCGTGGGGGATCGGCGTGACGTCCTCGATGCGTCCGATCTCGATGCCGGAGCGGGCGAGTGCACGGATCGTCGCCTGGGCACCTGGGCCAGGGGACTTCTGGAGGTTTCCACCGGGGCCGCGCACACGAACGTGCAGGCCAGTGATGCCGGCAGCTTTGACCTCTTCGGCGATCGACTCGGCCATCTGCATCGCGGCGTACGGCGAGGCCTCGTCGCGGTTCTGTTTGACCGCGGTCCCGCCGGAGGACTTCGCGATCGTCTCCGCGCCCGTCAGGTCGGTGACGGTCATGATGGTGTTGTTGAACGATGCGTGCACGTGGGCGATGCCCCACTTGTCGTCATCTGCCATTTATTGTCCCTCCGCGCGTTCTGGGTGGAGATCGTCCGCGAGCGGACTGTTCTCGTCGAAGTCAACGAGGTCCTCCTCGTCGACATCGACGACGTACGACGGCACGGTGTGGCGCTGTTCGCCGACGACGACGTGGCCGTGCGTGATGAACTGGCGGGCCTGCTGGGTTGTGTTCGCGAGTCCCTTCCGGTAGACCACCGTCTGGAGACGGCGCTCGAGGACGTCCGAAATCTCGAGTCCCAGGACGTCGCCCAGTTCGTCTGCCTCGTCGAGGATGCCGACGCGTTTGAGCCGCCCAAGGAACTCATCGGAGCGGCGTTCGACGGTCTCGTCGCCCTGTGGCTGACCGAGCAACTCACGCGCCTCACGGCGGTACGAACGAAGCTCGGACTGGGCGCGCCAGAGCTCCTCTTTGTTCTTTAGCCCGTAGCGGTCGACCAGGCTGTGTTCGTTCGCGATCCGCTCACCCTGGTACGGATGATTCGGCGTCTCGTACTGTTTGGTCTTCGTTCCGAGCGGCATTATTCGTCATCCTCCTCGGCGGCTTCGGCCTGTTCTTCGCGGATCTCCTCGACGTTGACGCCAATGGTGCCCTCCGTTCGGCCGGTGGACTTGGTGCGCTGCCCGCGAACCTTCTGGCCGCGCTTGTGGCGAACGCCTCGGTAGGAGTCGATCATCTTCATCCGGTTGATGTCGTGCTGACGGGTCAACTGGAGGTCGTTACCGATCTCGTGTGTCGTCTCACCGCTGTAGAAGTCGTTCTGACGGTTGTTGAGCCAGTCAGGGACTTCGGCGGCGTAGTTCTCGACGAGGGTGACGACCTCGTCGATCACGTCTTCGTCGAGCGCACCGAACGTGGCCGTTCGGTCGACGCCCGCTTCCTCGGCGATGATCCGGGCGGTCCGCCGACCGACCCCGTTCAACTCCGAGAGCGAGCGCTCGACGGACTTCGTCCCGTCCAGGTCGGTCTGGCCGATCCGGACGAAGTACTGAAGATCGTCGTCTTGTGTCTCTGGTTCTTCCTCGCTCATGTGCTGATGTAGTGTCGTCTGTGTTGTGCGTGTGGACGACTGCCGGGTAGTGGCAGTCGATGTCCGACGTCGTGGCGGGGATTCGAACCCCGGAGGCTTGACGCCACATGGTTAGCAACCATGCGCCTTGGGCCGCTTGGCTACCACGACACCGTCTCGCTATCGTCGCCCGTCTGGACTCGGGGACGGCGTCCCCTACATTGATCGCAGCCGAGACTACCCTCGTCGGGTACTTAAGCACAACGAAAGGGCCGCGGCTACACCGGCCGTATATGGAGCCACCCGTGGGAGAGAAGGCCATGCAGGTCCTGGTTCCGTTCGACGATTCAGATCCCGCCCGCGCCGCCCTCGAGTACGCGATCACGATGGTTCCCGAGCCCGAGATCACTCTCTTGCACGTGCTCAACCCCTCGAGTGCGGCGTACGATCAGCACCTCCCGTACAACTACCCACGGGCCGTCGACGAGGCGGCTGAAGCGGCCGAGGGAATCTTCGAGACCGCCGAGGCCATCGCCGCGGACCACGACACCGCTATCGAGACCGAAACGGTTGTCGGCGCACCGGAACGGGAGATCGTCGCGTTCGCCACCCCTGACTCGTTCGATCAGATCGTCATCGGAAATCACGGCCGACGAGGCGTTACTCGCGTGTTGCTGGGGAGCGTCGCCGAACGCGTCGTCCGACGAGCTGCCGTGCCTGTGACCGTCGTTCGTGACCAGGCAGCGTCCGCCGGTGGGTCGTAACGAACCGTCCGCGACGCGCGAAGTTTATGTGGCGGTGGTCACAATCGGCTCGTCAGTGGCCATCAGTAGGGATCCGCTCGACGAACTCGTCGTCCCCAGCGGCACGGAAGCGAAAGAAGTTGCCCTCGAGACCGAGGGTGACGTGCTGGTCGGCGCTCGCTCGACGGTCGAGTTCGGCGTCCGTGGACGGAACGTGTTAGCTGGCGAGGGCGTCGAATTCGGTGGCGACATCGAGGCGGAGGGCGACTGTCGGCTCGACATGTGGTGTGACGTCGCCGACAACGTCCTCGTCGCCCAGGACGCCTACATCGGTGAGCGCGTTCACATCGGTGGCCAGCTCAAAGTGGCCGGCGACCTCGATATCGGCGACGACGTCGACATCGAAGAGGGGTTCGAGGCCAACGGCTGGATCGTTATCCGTAACCCGATGCCGACGATCGTCCTCCTGTTTATCTACCTCAAACACCTGCTCATCGCCGGCGAAGAGGACACCGCTCAGCGGTTGATCTCTCAGCTCGTCGACGAGGAGGGTGAGGAGCCCCCGGCCGAACCGCTCGTGATCCCCCGGAACGCGACCGTCGGCGACGAGGCGTGGCGGGTCTCGACGCCAGCGACGATCGGCGACGAGTGTCGACTACACGGAAACGTCCGGGCGAAGTCGATCGACGTCGGCACCGACTGCAACATCTTCGGCAGTCTGCGGGCCCGCGGCGACGTCACGATCGATGAGGGGACCCGCATCCACGGTGATCTGACGACCCGGAGCGGTGACGTCACGATCGCCCCAGGTGCACGCATTCTGGGTGACGTCTCCTGTCAGGACCTCGAGCTCCAGCGGGACGCCGAGGTCGACGGGACGATCAGAGCCGACGGCGAGATCACGATGGGGACGACCGAACGCGAACAGGAGTAACCAGCGCGACGTCGACTCTTCCGGGGGGAGTGGCTCAGTTCGCCGCCGACCTCGAGTCTTGAGAGCAGTTACACGCCGACCTCGAGTCTGGAAAGCGGCTACTCCCCGGACCTCGAGTCTGGAAGGCAGCTACTCCCCCGACCCCGAGTCTTGAGAGCAGGTAGCCGCTGGTCTCGAGTCTGGAGACCAGTTCGTCACCGATCTCGGGTCAGGAAATCAGTCGGCCATCGGTCCCGAGTATGGAGAGCCGCTACCAGCCGGTCTCGAGTTAGTAGATCAGTTCGTCGTCGTTCTCGACCATGTAGAGCGTCCGTGCCGCGATGTTGACCGCGTGATCGCCAACGCGCTCGAGATCCCGGATCGCGAGCAAGATTCGCGAGACATCCTGCATGAGGTCCTCGACGTCGTCGGGTGACTCGAGTTCGCGTTCGATCAAATCCCGGACGACGATGCCGCTGGCCTGCTCGGCGAAGGCATCGATGTCGTCGTCCGTCGTCGCAAGTTGCCGGCAGATGTCGGTGTCTTCAGTTTCGTAAGCGACCATCGCGTCCTCGACCATCTCGACGGTGAGTTGACCCATCTTCTGGACGTCGACGTCCGGAACGACGTCTTCCTCGGCGTCGAGGGTGTACTCACCGAAGTTCACTGCGAGGTCGGCGATCCGCTCGAGGTCGGTGATGATCTTGAACGATGCGGCGATAAATCGCAGATCGCTAGCGACCGGTTGCTGCAGCGCGAGCAGATCGATACAGTCTCGCTCGAGTTCCAGATACAGTTGGTTGATCTCCTCGTCCCCCTCGATGACCTCGCGGGCGAGCGCCTCGTCCTTCCGGTCGAGGGCATCGAGCCCCATCCGGAGTCGCTCGAGGACTTGCTCGCTCATCACGAGCACAGACGTGCGGAGCTCCTCGAGTTGCTCCTGATACGATTTTCGTGCCATACCCCACTGAGCTAGGTCCCCAGAGAAATAGCTTGTGCTGCCCACAGGGCTTGCGACTCACCCGAAGTTCTCGATCAACGCCTCGTCGGGCTCACCACCGGCCTCCTCGATCGCGTCCGCAACGGCTGTCACGAAGTCTGCGAACCCGAAGGCGTACAGCTGCCCGTCGTCGACGTGGTCGGCAATCGCCGCCGCGAGCGCATCGCCCTCGTCCGCATCGAGGATGGTGATCGCTGCCCCCTCGCGCTCGAGGGTCTGGAGACGGCTCTCGTGAGCAGGCTGGTCGTCCTGGTAGATGACCACCGCCCCGAAGTCGGCCTCGTGAGCGGCCTCGGCGATCGCCACGGCTGGACCGACGCCGGGGCCACCGGCGATCGCGACGACGTTACGATCGCGCTCGTACGTGATAGTTCCAAATGGCCCCTCGACGTGGACGGTGTCACCGGGCTCACGCTCGGCGAGCCACGGCGAGAGGTCGCCGTCGGGATCGACGCCGACGGTGAGTTCGAACGTCTCGTCGACACCCGGTGACGAGAGGGTGTAGTGGCGAGCGATCACCTCGTCGGCAGGTTCGGCCCGCAAGAGCACGAACTGCCCGGGAATCGCGTCGAAATCAGGTGGCGTCTCGAGCTCGAGGGCGACCGTCTCGGAACCGACCGCACTGACTGATCGGACGGTGACGGGTGTGCCTTCCATACGGCCCCCTTCGCCCGGGTCTCGAAAAGGGGTTTGGTTCTCTACGACGGGAGAGACGCAACCCTACGAGTAGCCGACTATATATCAGTATACAGACATCGTTCGCGGCCAGTGGTGGAGCCGCCCACTCGCACATTCATCACGAACGTTCACCGTATACCCGGCATGTGATTTTACTGGTCGAGAGTGTGTAGAAAACTGGACGATCGTCCGGGAGCGTCGGTCTACTCTCGGTGTGGGTTTCAGAAGCCTTTTCATTTCACGCGGGCAAGCCTCGACTTGACATGGCTGACGATCTCAATTGGGCTATCGGAGGCGAGGCCGGCGACGGGATCGACTCCACCGGGAAGATCTTCGCCCAGGCTCTCTCGCGGGCCGGCCGGCACGTCTTCACGTCCAAAGACTTCGCCTCGCGGATCCGTGGGGGATACACCGCGTACAAGATCCGCACCGCAGTCGACGAGGTCCAGAGCGTCGTCGATCGGCTCGATATCCTCGTCGCGCTCACCCAGCGGACGATCGACGAGAACCTCGACGAACTCCACGAGGGGAGCGCCGTCATCTACGACGGCGAGCGGTCGTGGGACGCCGAGGTTCCCGACGAGGTGACTGCGGTCGACGTCCCACTCAAATCGCTGGCCGAAGAGGCCGGCGGTGCGATCATGCGCAACGTCGTCGCCCTCGGCGCTGCCTGCGAGATCACGGGGTTCGACGTCGCCTACCTCGACGAGTCCCTCGAGAAACGCTTCGGCGGCAAGGGTTCGAAGATCGTCGCCAACAACAAAGAGGCCGCCCGCCTCGGTCAGGAGTACGTCCAGGAGAACTACGACCTCGAGCATCTCGGCTACGACCTCGAGACGACCGACGCCGATTACGTGCTCCTGAACGGTGACGAGGCGATCGGGATGGGGGCACTCGCGGCTGGCTGTCGGTTCTACGCTGGCTATCCGATCACGCCCGCGACGAACGTGATGGAGTATCTCACCGGCCGCATCGAGGAGTACGGCGGCCACGTCGTGCAGGCCGAAGACGAATTGTCGGCGATCAATATGGCACTCGGTGCCGCACGGGCGGGCGCACGCTCGATGACGGCAACCTCCGGACCGGGGATCGACCTCATGGCCGAGACGTTCGGCCTGGTCGCCACCAGCGAGACGCCGCTCGTTATCTGTGACGTGATGCGTTCGGGCCCATCGACGGGGATGCCGACGAAGCAGGAACAGGGCGATCTCAACATGACGCTGTACGGCGGTCACGGTGAGATCCCACGGTTCGTCCTCGCGCCGACGACGATCGACGAGTGTTTCTGGAAGACCGTCGAGGCGTTCAACCTCGCCGAGAAGTACCAGACGCCGGTCTATCTCGTCTCCGACCTCGCACTCGCCGTCACCGAGCAGACGTTCGAACCGGAGGCCTTCGACATGGATGCCGTCGAGATCGACCGTGGCAAGATCGTCGACGACGACGAGATCGACGAGTGGCTCGATTCGCAAGGCCGCTTTCGCGCCCACGCCGTCACCGACGACGGGGTCAGTCCGCGCGCGCTGCCGGGAACCGCCGACGGTGCCCATATGTCGACCGGCCTCGAGCACGACGAACTCGGCCGGCGAACCGAGGATCAGGACGAACGGGTTCGCCAGGTGGACAAACGCTACCGAAAAGTCGAAACTGCCCAGCAGGACGAAGCCTGGGACGTTCGCGAGTACGGTGATCCCGAGGCCGACACGCTCGTCATCAGCTGGGGGTCGAACGAAGGGGCCCTCGTCGAGGCCCTCGAACTACTCGACCGTGATGGGATCGACGTCCGGGTTCTCTCGGTCCCGTACATCTTCCCGCGGCCGGATCTCAGTGAGGACATTCAGACCGCAGAAGACGTCATCGTCGTCGAGTGTAACGCGACCGGTCAGTTCGCCGACTTACTCGAGCACGATGCCCTTACCCGCGTCAAGCGCATCAACAAGTACACCGGCGTCCGCTTCAAGGCGGACGAGCTAGCCGAAGAGATCACTCACCAACTCGGCATGGAGGTCACAGCCTAATGAGTTCAGACGTCCGTTTCACAGACTTCAAATCCGACAAACAACCGACCTGGTGTCCCGGCTGCGGCGACTTCGGGACGATGAACGGCATGATGAAAGCCCTCGCCGAAACCGGCAACGACCCGGACAATACGTTCATCGTCGCCGGCATCGGCTGTTCCGGGAAGATCGGGACCTACATGCACAGCTACGCGTTACACGGGGTCCACGGCCGGGCACTACCGGTCGGCACCGGCGTCAAGATGGCCCGCCCGGAGATCGAAGTGATGGTCGCGGGTGGGGACGGCGACGGGTACTCGATCGGCGCCGGCCACTTCGTCCACGCCGTCCGCCGAAACGTCGACATGTCCTACGTCGTCATGGACAACCGCATCTACGGGCTCACGAAGGGCCAGGCCTCCCCGACCTCCCGTTCCGACTTCGAGACGTCGACGACGCCAGAGGGCCCGAAACAGGCTCCCGTCAACCCGCTCGCACTGGCACTCGCCTCCGGCGCGACGTTCATCGCCCAATCGTTCGCAAGCGACGCGCTCCGCCACCAAGAGATCGTCCAGCAAGCGATCGAACACGACGGCTTCGGCTTCGTCAACGTCTTCAGTCCGTGTGTCACGTTTAACGACGTCGACACCTACGATTACTTCCGGGACAACCTGGTCGATCTCAAGGAAGACGACCACGACCCGAACGACTATCAGGCCGCCAAACAGGTCATCCTCGACAGCGCCAAAGAGTACCAGGGCGTGATGTACCAGGACGAAGCGTCGGTTCCGTACCACGACCAACACGGCGTCACCGAAAACATGGCTGAGATCCCAGACGGCGCCCCCGAGAACGCCACCGATCTCGTTCGCGAGTTCTACTGAGCGGCTGTGGTTATTCGGCGACTGGATGCTCGACGGCACCGAGAAGCGTCTCCACGTCCTCGCGCTCGTCAGCCAGCAGCGACGGATAGCCGCCGAGCAGAATCAAATAGTCGTCCTCGTGACCGAACGACGTGATCAGCAGTTCGACCTCGAGGCCGTTCGACTCGGCAGTGAACACGTCGACGTCACGCTCGGAGTCGAGGATCTCGATCGGTGTCGTCTCCTCGCGCTCGAGGTTCTCCAACCCAGCATCTCCCAAGAAATCCTCGAGTAACTCCTCCGAGTCCATCTCCTCGATCGGGTTGAACGACCGGCCGAGGATGCTGATGTCCGGCATCGAAACCAGGGCGAACGTGAGTTCGTCCTCGCTCGGGCCAGGGCCACCACCGAACTCCTGGCTCACCGCACTCGCCGTGGCCGACATCGCGACGTCGTCCGGAAGGTCCTCTTCGTCGAAGTCGTCGTCATCGAACTCGTCATCTATCGCGTCGTCATCGAATTCTGACAGGTCAGTGTCGTCGAGGTCCTCTGGATCGACGTCTGCTGGATCGATATCTGGCGTTTTCGTGTAGAGTGAGACCCAAAAACTCGCTCGGATCTCGCGTTCGACGACGAATTCGACCGTCTCTTCGAACACTTCCTCGTTGATCTCGCCCTCGTCGTAGCCAGTCTGCTCGAGGGCGTCGGCCGACGGCGCGGCCCGCTGGGAATCGAACTCGAGCGGACCGGAGCCCGTCACGAAGTCGACACAGCCCGCCGTCGCCCCAATCGCACCCGTTGCACCCACCGCCAACAGCTGCCGCCGTGATAACGACATGCTTCATTCGGTGTCAACACTGTAATATAATCGTTCTGGCTCTGGAGGGGCCATCCCAGCAATCTCGCCGAGCCAGCGGATACTGCAGAGCGTCCAATCCTGAACAGTTAACCGCATCGCAGCCACCGTGTACGGCATGACGGAGTTTTCAACGCGGGTCGAGCAAGTCTCGATCAGTGGCATTCGTGAAGTGTTCGAGGCAGCCGGTGACGATGCCATTAACCTTGGGATCGGCCAACCCGACTTCCCCACCCCGGCTCACGCTCGCCGCGGTGCAATCGAAGCCATCGAGAACGGCATGAGCGATGCCTACACCTCCAACAAAGGCACCCGGTCGCTTCGGGAGGCAATCACCGCCACCTACGACCGCGAGTTCGATCTCTCGATCGACCCCGGCGACGTGATCGCGACCGCGGGTGGGAGCGAAGCCCTCCACATCGCCCTCGAGGCCCACGTGGATCCCGGCGAAGAAGTCATCTTTCCCGATCCTGGCTTCGTCTCCTACGACGCACTCACCCGAATCGCTGGCGGAACACCCAAACCGGTCGGGCTCCGGGAGGATCTTACCCTCGATCCGGAAGCTGTCGAGGACGCCATCACCGACGAGACGGCCGTCTTCGTCGTCAACAGCCCCGCAAATCCGACTGGGGCCGTCCAGAGCGACGCCGACATGCGCGAGTTCGCCCGGATCGCCGACGAACACGACGTGCTCTGTCTCTCCGACGAGGTGTACGAACGGATCGTCTTCGAGGGGACCCACCGCTCGCCCCTCGAGTTCGCCGAGACGGACAACGTGGTCGTGGTCAGCGCCTGCTCGAAGACCTACTCGATGACGGGCTGGCGGCTGGGCTGGGTCGTGGGTTCGAATCGCCGAATCGAGCGCATGCTCCGTGTTCACCAGTACGGCCAGGCGTGTGCCTCCGCGCCAGCCCAGTACGCAGCCGAAGCGGCACTGACTGGGCCCCAGGAGCCGGTCGACGAGATGGTCGCCGCGTTCGAGGAGCGCCGTGACGTCGTGCTCGACGGCCTCGCAGACGCCGGCCTCGAGGTTCCGAAACCCCAGGGCGCGTTCTACGTCATGCCGAAGGTGCCAGATGGCTGGTGCGATGCGGTGCTCGAGCGGGACGTGATCGTGGTCCCCGGTGACGCCTTCGGTGCGAACGGTGCCGGCTACGCACGACTGTCGTACGCGACGGGGATGGATGAACTGAAAGACGCGCTCGCCATCATCGCCGACGCGACGGCAGCAGTCCGCTAACCTCCGTCAGACCGCGTCGACGGCCGCCTGCATCGTAGTGGCTTTCTCCGATTCGGTCATCCCGTTTACGAAGCCCAGTCGGATGACGTCGACGCCCTCGAGGGCCGCGTAGTCGGCGAGCCAATCGCTGACCTCGTGTGGCGTCCCTGTCGGCAGCAGTTCGTCGAGGAGCTCGTCGGGGACGGCAGCGGCCATCGCGTTGGTGTCCCGATCGGCCCAGGCGTCACGGACTGTCGCGACGACGTCCGGATACCCTTGCTCGGCGACAGAGTCGCCGTAGTACGGCCCGTAGGCGCCGAGCATGAACCCGAGCGTTTTGCGGGCTTTCGCCCGTGCAGTTTCGCGGTCATCGCTCGCAATCCCGCGGACGATCGGTGCCACGCGGCGCTCGCCCAGCTCCGCTCCCGCGAGTTCGACGCCGCGTTCGAAGTCCGCGAGGCGCGCGGCGAACCCCTCGGAGGTCAACAGCTGTGGGGTCCAGCCGTCTCCGAAGCGGCCAGCCAGTTCCGTCGCTGTTGGACCCAGGGCAGCGACGTCGATCGGTGGTGGCTCCGCGGGCAGCTCCCGGTCGTAGGACAAGCCCGGAATCT
>LKMJ01001738.1_pt1 | contig 19524 bp, 24 predicted proteins | sample 643391 | NCBI WGS metagenome assembly LKMJ01 (sample SAMN04112250, study PRJNA286221) | soda lake metagenome | biome: soda lake; feature: Kulunda Steppe; material: water; isolation source: sample PL-Br10 brine of Picturesque Lake | place: Russia: Kulunda steppe | collected 2010-07 | reverse complement strand
TCAGTGTCACTGCTGTCATCAGTGTCGCTGCTGTCGCTACGAACGGTCGAGCCCCGGTCTTTCTTGAGTTTTCCGGGTTCGTACTGGTACTGCTCGGGAACCTCCTCGTCGTAGTACTCTCCGTAGTTTTGGTCCTGATTCAGCCCGGCGATATGCGAATCGAGCCAGTCGCGAGCGAACATCAACACCTCCATCGTGATGTACTCGCCGTTCTCGTGTTTCTGCCGGAGTTCGGTCACTTTCTGTGCGAACTCGTCGTGCATCTCCCGATGGTTGAAAAAGCAGTCGGCACAGTCCATCGCGAATCCACAGTCCTGCATGAACTCCTCCTCGTCGCCGAAGTGATACTCGGTGTACTCCTCCAGTTCCTGAAGTGCCTCTCCGATCTTCTCGTCTGATCTGTCTTCCTGCATCACGGTGTGCAGTTCGTTGAGCAGTTCGAACAGCCGCCTGTGTTGCTCGTCGAACCGTTCGATGTTCGTACTGTACCGGCTTTCGTCCCACTCGATAAACTTGTCCTGGGACTGGTTACTCATATGAGCGTGTTAGAAGTGGTTTACAAAAATCTGCAATCCAATTCTTATGCTATAAGAATGCAAGATAGATGTTTATACATGCTGGAGAGTACTACGACAGGGCAGACAGGCGGCCAGCAACGGCACGCAGTCCGGTCTACCGGATAGGTGAAATGATGCAAGAACTCGATCGATCTGAAATCGACGACGTGCTGGAAGGGAACGGTATCGGTGTCCTCGCAGTCGACGGTGGGAGCCATCCGTACCCGATACCAGTCGCGTACGGGTACGAGTCCGACAGCGAACTGTTCGTCCTCCAGCTAGAGGACAAGCCGGGGAGTTACAAACAGCAGTGTCTCGATCTGAACCCAAACGTCGGATTTACCGTCTACGAGGAAACCGAGCCGGGTACGGTCTGGCGGAGTGTCGTCCTGGAAGGACAGCTCCGCGACAGCTCGTTCCAGGAGGCCGAATCAGCGTTTGCCACCCTCGCTAAACACTCACAGAGCGCACCGAACCGAGTGATCTGGAGCAACAAATCCGAGGACGCCGAGATACGCCCATACGAACTGGAGATTACGGATTGGGCTGGCCGGGAGTTCGTACTCAAGTAGTAGCCAACAGAGCAGTATCGGTCACGGTTCGAGACTCGGCGAAAACGACTGGTCACGTGCGAGGACAGTCTCCGGATTGAACCGAATGAACTTCCAATTCCCCGAGTCGAAATCGGGCGGTAGTTTTCTCTCATTCTCCGAGACAGACTGGGAGTGACAGCGCGGTCGTCAGGGTGGATTCCACCTCAGCCCAACTCGTAGGGTTTATTTGGTCGCTGGGCTGATACAGTTGTACTATGAGTGATAACGAAAACCGGACAGGAAGTGCCGGCCGCTTCGGGGCTCGCTACGGACGGGTTGCCCGCCGCCGCGTCGCCCAGATCGAGCGGGAGATGGAAAACGCCAAAATCGACGGCGACGATGTCAAGCGCGTCGGGACTGGCATCTGGGTCAACGAGGAGACCGGCGAGAAGTTCACCGGCGGTGCGTACAAGCCGGAGACCCCAGCCGGAAAGACAGTCAAACGATCGATCCGCGCAGCCCTCTCTGAGGACGACGAATGAGCTACAAGTGTTCCCGCTGCAAGCGTGATGTAACGCTTGATGAGTACGGCGGCGTCCGGTGTCCCTACTGTGGTCACCGCGTCCTGCTCAAAGAACGCAGCAGGGACATCAAGGAAGTTTCCGTCGAGTAACGTGGATCACGAGGCAGTCTTTTCCCTAGAGTATGACTCGCCGGCGGCGGCGAGTCGCGTTGCGCGCGCAATCGAACCAGAGCTAGGTGGGATCGACGACGACCGGAGCAGTGTCCACAGTGAGCAGGCCGGCGACGAGCTTCGGGTGACCGTTTTTGCAGCCGATCCAGTCGCCTTGCGTGCGGCGACGAACACCTGGCTCTCGCTAATTCGCGTCGCAGAGCAGGCCGGCGACGTATCCTGATCTCGCGGGTGCCGATAGCAGGAGATGCGTGGGTTTAACAGTCCGGGTCCCGAGGTGATGGGTATGCAGGGTAATCTTCCACCGGAAGCACAGGAGAAGCTCGAAGAGCTACAGGATCTACAGGAGACAGCACAGCAGGTCGCTGCACAGAAGCAGGAAGCAGAGACCCAGCTGACCGAATCCCAGACCGCGCTCGACGAGCTCGAGGATATCGAGGGTGACACGAAGATGTACCGCCAGCTCGGCGAGTTGCTCGTCGAGACCGACTACGACGAGGCAGAGTCTGACCTCGAAGAGAAGGTAAACAGCCTCGAAGTCCGCGTCGACACGCTCGAAAAGCAAGAAGAGCGCGTTCAAGAGCAGTTCGAAGAGCTCCAGGAAGAGCTCCAGCAGATGCTCGGCGGTGGCCCGGGCGGCGGCATGGGCGGCCCAGGCGCAGGCGGCGCATAATGACAGCCACGGACGACACCGAGGTCGTCCAGACGGCAGCAGCTGCGGCAGAAGACGTCCTTTTCTCTCGGTACTCCCGTTCAGATGTGCGTGATTTCGACATCACGGCCACGTTCGAGGACGGCGAGTTCGAGATCGACGTCTATCTCGATGTCCCCGACGACCGTGAGGATGCAGATCAGGTCGCCGAGGACGCTGTGCTGGCGGCACGAACTGCTGTGGACGAGCTGCTTGCCGACGAATAACGTGGATTTTTGTCGTCTGTTTTTCGGGACGATCTGTGATTACAGCGGTGTATAGCAAGAACGTCCTCTTGACTGATACTGGTGCAACCACAACCAGCAAGAAAGCCCAGGGAGAAAGTGAGGCAACAAGACTTGAACTGAATCACGGCGGCCCCAGTTTCAGTCGCTCAATAGTCATTCACTCCTCAAACGTTCTTGCTGTCCGAAGCACTGGTTACCACTCTCGCAACGAAACCAAACACTACAATTGACGGAGCGGATAGCCTTTTGAGCCTCCGGGCGTATGTATGAGCATGGAACACGAGGCCACAGTTGAGGGCGTCGGCGTGGGTGTAAGCGACGAAGGACCTGGCGCACCGGTCGTTCTCCTCAACGCGCGCGAGGAACTCATCCCGATTTTCATCAGCACCGACCAGGCCCAGTCGATGCAACTCGCCCTCGAAGGTGAGCCGTTCGAACGCCCCCTGACACACGATCTGTTTGTCGAGATGGTCGCCGAGTTTGGTGCCGCGATCGACCGCGTTCGAATCGACGATCTCGCTGACGGCACCTTCTATGCGAAGATCGATACGGAACAGTACCACGGCGGTGAACGAAAACAGGCTGTCTTCGATGCCCGCCCCTCCGATGGAATTGCGCTCTCCCTTCGAGTTGACTGCCCGCTGATTGTCAGCGACGAAGTCGTCGACGAGGCCGGTCGACCACCGGAAGCGTTCAGAACCGACGAGGACGAGCTCGATGAGGGTGGACTCGGTGAGGACCCGGGGTTTGGCGATGAATCTGATTTCGACGACTCGGAGTTCGGTGAGGATCCGTTCTAGATGAGCTACGACGGCCTCCTTCTCGATTTCGACGGCGTCGTCGTCCGTGTCCTACCGGACGAACAGCGCATTCCCGCCTTCGAAGCGGAGATTGCAGAGACATTCAATGGGAACGGACTCAGTATCGACGAGGATATCGCCCACACACTGGCACACAGCGTCACCTACGAGACACTCAAGACGTTCAGCGAAGAGACCGAGATTGATCTGGAGACGCTCTGGCGACACCGCGACGACGCACTCGCTACGGTCTTGCAACGGGCTGGTCGCGACGGCTCGAAAGGCCCCTACGACGATGTGACTGCACTGGAAACAGTCGACCTGCCGATCGGGATCGCGAGCAATAACCAACAACGCGTCGTCGAAGCGATATCCGACGCCAACGGACTCTCCTTCGGTGCGATCCGTGCCCGCGAACCGACACCCGAGAGTCTGCATAACAAAAAGCCAGAGCCAGTCTTTCTTCGAGAAACAATGACAGCGCTCGACCTCTCGAACCCGCTTTTCGTCGGCGACAAAGAAAGCGATATCGTCGCCGGCCACCGACTCGGGGTCGACACAGCATTCATCCGCCGTCAGCACAACGCTGACAGACAGATCGAGGCCGAGCCGAGCTACGAAGTGGCGGATCTCGAGGAGGTCGTGGGGATTCTACACGGTCAGGGCCAGCCAGACGGCAGTTCGTCGGCGTGATTCTCGAACAGATCGAGGATCGACTCTGCCTCCTCGAAACGTGGCCCTTTCGAGAGCGCGCCCATGGGCTGAGCCCACTCGATGTAACCTGCCTCTTCTAGCATCGGCAGACAGTGATGAACGAGACGCCGTTCGTCGATCTCGTCTCTTGCCACCAGATCGGATTTCGTCTCGATTCCCTGTTCGTTGAGCAGTGAGAGCACCAGCCGACACTGCCGGTCGGATAGCATTCGAAAGAGCCGATCGAGTTCGGGCGAGAGAAGGACATCCGTATTTTCTTGTGCTGGTGATACGCCAGCTGCGTCCCAACCATTATCAGGCATACGAATGGTGCTGTCCCTGATACAGATAAATGTCAGTAAGACAACCGCAAGACAACTTAAGTTACCACTCCGGGTCGGGAGCAGGTACGCCGTCCTCGTCGCCGTCGAAATCGAACTCGTCTCGCAGTTCGCGAATTCGGTCGCGGATATCAGCCGCAAGCTCGAACTCCAGATTGTCCGCGGCCTCCTGCATCCGCTCCTCTAGCTGTTCGATGGCGCGTGCGGCCGCCTCCTCGTCGTCCGGGTCGATGCCGGACGCACCGCTGGTCTCTGTTTTGCTCCCCGGCAGGTTCGTCTCGCCGACTTCTTTTTCGATCGTCGTCGGTTCGAGTCCGTGTTTCTCGTTGTACTCCTGTTGAATCCGTCGGCGTCGGTTGGTCTCCTCGATTGCCGATTCCATCGCTGCGGAGGGCTCGTCGGCGTACAGCACGACCGTCCCGTTGACGTTCCGGGCTGCCCGCCCCATCGTCTGGACGAGCATCGTCTCCGAGCGGAGAAAGCCCTCCTGGTCGGCATCCAGAATCGCGACCAGCGAGACCTCGGGGATATCGAGCCCCTCCCGGAGCAGATTGATGCCGACAATTGCGTCGATTTCGCCAAGACGGAGACTCCGGATGAGTTCGTGTCGCTCCAGCGTGTCCGTCTCGTCGTGCATATACTCCACGTCGATCCCCGCCTCGATGAGGTACTCGGTGAGATCCTCTGCCATCCGCTTTGTGAGCGTCGTCACCAGCGCTCGCTCGTCGTCGGGTAGATTCTGGAGCCGCTCGATCAAATCCGAAACCTGTCCCTCGACATCCGCGACCTCGACGGCCGGATCGACGAGATGTGTTGGCCGGACAATCTGCTCGACGACCTGACTGGAATGCTCGCGCTCGTACTCGGCGGGCGTCGCCGAGACGTACAGCGTCTTGTTGGTCTTCTCCTCGAACTCCTCGAAGGTGAGTGGGCGGTTGTCGAAGGCCGTCGGCAGCCGGAAGCCGTTCTCGACGAGTGATTCTTTTCGGGAGCGGTCACCCTCGAACTGTCCGCGGATCTGTGGCAGCGTCTGGTGGGACTCATCAACCACCGTCAGAAAGTCGTCGGGGAAGTAATCGAGCAGCGTGTAGGGGGCCTCGCCAGTTTCTCGCTCCGAAAGATGCACCGAGTAGTTCTCGATCCCCGAGCAGTAGCCAGTCTCGCGCATCATCTCCAGATCGAAGGTGGTGCGTTCCTCGATTCGCTGGGCGGCGACGAGATCGCCGTGGCGCTCGAAGTAGCTGATTCGCTCCTCAAGTAGTTCCTCTATTTCCTCGATTGCGCGTTCGAGCCGTGTTTCGGGGATCGAATAGTGCTCTGCGGGGTGGATCAGCGTCGCTGGCTCCTCGCTTACGATCTCTCCTTCCAGCGGATCGACTTTCCGCAGGCGGTCGATCTCGTCACCCCAGAGTTCGACCCGGACCGCATACCGGCCGTACATCGGATAGATCTCGACCGTGTCACCGCGAACCCGGAATGTTCCCTGCGTGAAATCCACATCGTTGCGCTCGTAGTTCAGATCGACCAGCTTGCCGAGCAGTTCCTCCCGGTCGATCCGCTGACCCTGCTCGATGCGCAAGGCCATATCGACGTAGTTCTGTGGATCACCGAGCCCGTAGATTGCGGAGACGCTGGCGACGACGATCACGTCGTCCCGGGTCAGAAGCGAGCGTGTCGCGGAGTGACGCAGCCGGTCGATCTCGTCGTTGATCGAGGCATCCTTGTCGATGTAGGTGTCGCTCTGTTCGACGTAGGCCTCGGGCTGGTAGTAGTCATAATAGGAGACGAAGTACTCGACGGCGTTGTCGGGAAACAGCTCCCGAAACTCCTCGTACAGTTGTGCCGCGAGAGTTTTGTTGTGAGCGATGACCAGCGTGGGTTTCTGCAGTTTCTCCATCACCCAGGAGACGGTGTTCGTCTTCCCGGAGCCAGTCACGCCCAGCAGGGTCTGTCGGTCCATTCCCTGATTGAAGCCGTCGACGAGCTGTTCGATCGCCTCGGGCTGGTCGCCGGCCGGCTCGAACGGTGCGTCGACGCGAAACTCACTTTCGGCGTCGGGTCGGTCCGGTGACAGCGGGCCCCCTGTATCAGACATCACTGACTAGTACGTCCCGAGGAACTTGACCGACACGGTCCGGCAGTAATCTGCACGACGAGCAGACACGTGTCGCGGTGTTGCCCCTTTGTAGAAAGCATTTAGTGTGATGATTCGAAACTCCGGGCATGGGCGAAGGGTTCTCGATAGACGAAAAGATTGTACTCGGCGGTGGCGGTGTCGCCGCAGTGGGCGCGTTGCTCCCGTGGGTCGGCTCCGGCCTGTTCGATGGCGCGGGGCTCGAAGGCGGACGAGAAGTGCTTGTGCTGTTCGCTGCGATCGTTCTCTTCGGACTGCTTTACGTCGGAGATTGGACGAAAACGACACAGCTACTGACGACAGCGGTGGGTGTGGCAATCACCGGCCTCGCCGGATTCACGCTGCTTGAAGCGTTCGAGGTGATCGGTGATGCGAGCGCCTCGGCCGGAATCGGGCTGTATCTCACCCTGCTTGCCGGGCTAATCGTCCTCGCTGGCGGGGTTCGAGGGTACACGGATACCCAGCCCGAAGCTGGAATGTACAGCCATCGGTGATACTTTTTTGACGCGTCGTTTTACGAATCGAATCACAGTGAAATCCTTTGGGATGGAGTGTGTATGTGTATATATGACACACAACACGCCAGATGGGACAGACGAGAAACGGCTGTGGTGTGGGCACTGCGAACTCAGCGTCAAGCCATCGACTGGCGAGAGTGGCCCAGCGTGTCCAGCCTGCGGGGAGAGTCTGGAATGAACGGACAGCAATTCAGGTTACAGATCCTCGTAGTCTTCGATCTGCTCCCGGACGTGGTCCGAAATCGGTCGCGGGCTCCCTGTCCGGTCGACGGCGACCATCACAGTCTCGGCAGCGACGGCAACTTCGCCGTCGGCTCTGATCTCGTATGCAGTTCGGATACTTGACTCGCCGATCTCCGTGGTCCCTAACGCAACAGTCACGGGCGCGCGGAACTCGATCGGCCGTTTGTAATCCAGTTCGAGATTCGCGACGACGATGCCGACCTCTGCCGGATCGTCTGGTGCGTCATCGAGTACTGCCTCGAAGTAACCAGTTCGTGCGTGTTCGAGATAGGTGGCACACACCGCGTTGTTGACGTGGCCCTGTGGATCCAGATCACGGTACCGAACCGACAGCTCTTCTTCGTAGCTGAACTCACCCATACTGCTGGTTTTGTCAGCGTGTAATTGCATCTGTCGAATCGGAGGAGTTGTCTGGTGGTTTTTTCACACTTCTGACAGCAAGAAACCCCGGTCAGGAGCAGAACAGCTTGGCTCAATCAACTTGGTTGAGCCAAGTTAGTTAGATCGACGTTGGCAGTGAACAGCTGTTTGTCTCGCTGGTTGCTCATTTCGAGCATAAAACGAATAGTATCAAATTCGAGCCGCTATTTACGCAGGCGCACATACAGTAACTATGACTGAACTGGCCGACAGAGAGTGGCGACTCATCCGTGAGGAAGCCAGACCTGGACCGATGCAGATGGCACTCGACGAGGTGGCAGCGGAGACGGCAGGCTCCGGTGGCCCCCGCACTGTCCGTGTCTACCGCTGGGAGCCGAGTACGCTCTCGCTTGGCTACAACCAAGACGAGTCGACTGTCGACTGGGACGTTTGCGAACAGGAAGGAATCACGGTCACGCGCAGACAGACCGGCGGTGGTGGGATATACCACGACAGCACTGGTGACATCTCTTACTCGATCGTTGCTCCCACCGCGGAACTCCCGGGCAAACTGATGGACTGCTACGAACTGCTCTGTGAGCCGATATTTGATGCCTTCGAGAGAATGAAGATCGACGCAGCGTTTGCAGCCGAGCCACAGCCGTCGATCTACGAGCCATCCTGTTATCTCCGCGGAATCAACCCGGCACACGATATCGTCGCTGGTGGAAAGATCAGCGGTAACGCCCAGTACCGCCAGCGCGATGCTGTGATCCAACATGGCTCCCTCTCGTACTCGCATGCAACCGACCGACATCTCAGCGTGTTCGAGACGGACAAAATTGGCCCCGAACAGTTCAGCGAACGAGTCACCTCGATCCACGAGCAGTCTGGCATCGATCGACAGACAGCAGTCGATGCACTCGAAACGGCGCTCGGGTCGTGGTCAGATGGCCGTGAAGGTAACTGGACCGACGAGGAACTCGAACAGGCAAGAGAGATTGCAGAAACCAAATACGCGAGCGAGGAGTGGAACAGAGAGCGCGTCGATCCACTCTGAGGAATAAACAACCGATGTGTGGTCACGAAACGACACACCAATCGGCGTCATACTGATTGTTGTGATAATTTTCAGCCGGACGTCAGAATACCAGGGTTTCCCGCGTTTTACCCGTCATTCTGTCACAGGCTGGCGGTAAAGAGTCACAGCAATCAGTATCAGGCCATACTCCGACCGGATGAGTGCGGCCCGTAGAACTGACTGTGGAATCCAAACGGGAGCCGGTGCGGGAGGTGGGCACGACCACGCTCACGAAGTGTCTCGGCATCCAGACAGAGGAGATGCGAGCGGTCGGCCTCGGGGTCCAGCAGAACCGAGAGCAAGACGCCATCGTCCTCGCCGGTCGGGTCTGGCGACGATACGAAGACGGGCTCTCCCGGGTGCGTGTTCGATTCACGCCACCGGCGAACAGTGCCAGTCTCCACATCGACTTTCGTAAGACCTGTCGGCAGACTCGACCCGGCCTCGGTCTCGGCGAGATAGACGTATCGATGCGGCTTGCCGTTCACCGCTCGGTAGTTGATCATCGGGAACTCGACGGGCCCGCGGTGGAGTCGCTCGCGAGTGGCCTCAGTTGCGTTCGCCTCACCGCCAGTAGAGGAGTCTGACGGGGAGAGGGGGAGCCTGTAGCGATAGAGGTCGCCCTGCGGAAGATCTGGATCGTCGCTCCGAAGGTTCGACAGCAGGAGGCCAGTCACAGCGTGCTCGTCCTCGAATGCGACGAGGTCGACGACGATCTCGCCGTCGCGTTCGTAGGCGTTCGCGTGGTGATAGACAAAGGCCGGCGGTGCCGTCACTGTCGTCTCGTGTTCACCTGTCGAGCGATCGAGAACAACAAAACGCAGCGGCGCGTCGAGCGGTCGGAACGCATCGAGAAACGTCTCCTTCGTTATCGCACCCCGGAGCAGCCGGCTCATCTCCAGCCCGAAGGCGTTCACCGTGACGACGACGTACCGCTCGGTTAGCGCAAAAGAGTGGACATACGGTGCTTCGTCGAAGCGGAGCCGCGTCAGCGCTGTCGGCTCACCACCATCTTTTGGTCGCCGGAACACCGTGTACTGTGTCTCACGACCGTAGGACACACCGAGATTGTAGAATGCCTCCTCCTCGTGATCGTAGTGAACGTGGGCGAGCGTCAGGTCGGCATCCAGTCCCGCGGTCAGGTCAATTCGCCCCGTCGTTTCGAGCGTGTCGGGATCGAAGGTCAGCGCTGTCGGCGACTCGGTGATCGCCGCGAACTCCTCGCCGCACCGCTGGACACCGATAACGGGGTTGTCGGGAAAGGTTCCGTCGAGGAGCTGGCGGAGCCGCGTCCAGATCGGCCGGTCTGGCGGCGTGCCGGGAAACGGGGTCCGAACACCACCGTTTCGCTGTGCAAACTCGTAGTCGCGGCTCTTGATAAATCGGTTCGCGTACGTCACCGTCCCGTCGTCGATCCGAAACCGGCGCAACATTGCGAACGGATCGAACCAGTGACGAAGCTGTGTGTCACCAGCTTCGAACTGACCAGGACCGTTCCCGATGAGATCACCAGCCAGCCAATCTGGAAACGAGCCCTCGACGGGTAGTCGTTCGTTGTCGATCTCTTCGGACTGTGTGCACAATCCAGCGCGAAAATCCGTCTGTGCGGGCATACTGGATAGTGGGGCTGCAGAGGCCTATGACCACCGATTAGGGCGTATTTACTCCTCGACCTCATGTTCGCCGTTTTTCGCTCGCTCGGGTGCGACGTACGTTCTTCCGGCGAATCCGCCGAAAAGCGTCTCCGACAGCGAAAGAGGATCTTCCGCATCTGGATTTCGAACCGCTTCGAGCCGCCGGTCGGTCGTCTGGTAGTAGTTGACAACTGTGACAAGCAGGATGCCGCCGAGCGTGTTGCCAGCCAGAACAGGAAGAATGAACGTCAGCATGCCTTCGCCGAGCAGATTCAACGCACCAGCGACAGAGCCGCTGGTCTCCAGGACGAGAAAGAGCAGTTCGGTGAAGGAGACGACGACGTGATACAGCCCAGCGACGGGGATCGAGAGAAAGACCAGATAGATCAAGACGAGTCGGGCAATGGTGCTGTCGGCCGCAAAATCCATCCAGACGACGCCAGCGACGAGGAAGCCGGCGACCAGCGCCTTGGCGAACAGATCGATGGCGGAGAGATCCAGCGCAGCTTCGCCGATCTCGACGCCAGCAACGGCTGCCTCACCGGAGAGCGCACCAGTCGTCGCAAACAGGATTGCACCGAGTACCGCCCCGATCGCATTGCCAGCAAGCACGACCGCAAACACCGCAAGAAGCAGTGGTAAACTGGCAAGTCGTTCGAGCACCAGCGCAACCGGCGGAAGCGTGTTCTCGGTGTAAAGCTGATACCCACCCAGAATGATGTAGATAAAGCCAAGCGGATACAGCAGCTGGCTCACGACTGGCTGGCCGTCGAAGGCACCGTACAGCGAGACGTACAAGAGGAAGGTAACAGCGATCGCGAAGCCACCGGCGAGGCCGCTGAAAAACAGCTCCCGTCGCCCGGCAGTCAGTTCGTAATCGCCGTAAACGACGACACGCTGGTATATCTCGTTCGTGCTGAACCGATCACGAACCTTCTCGCCGACAGCCGGCGCACCTTTCTGTGATCGCTTGATAGCATCTTGTGGCTGTGTCTCAAGCGGATCTTTCTCCTCGTTTGGCATACTCGGATCTGCCAGAGCAACGAAATAAAGACACCTGATTCGAAGACGATATTCGAAGCCACTATGTCTGGCCACCCATATCCACAGGTATGCAGGTAGGCGCACACGTTTCAGTTTCTAGCTCGCGAGTCTCTTCGGACGACGAAACACCGCCGTACGACAACATTCGCAACGCGGTCCACCGTCAGCTTGCCTTTGGCGGCAACTGCGGCCAGATATTCACGACCTCGCCGCAGGTCTGGAAGACACGCAGTATCGACGACGAGGAGGCCGAAGCCTTCCGCCAAGGAACCGACGAGTCGGCTGTCGGCCCATGGGTGATCCACTCGGCGTATCTTGTCAATCTTGCGACACCGAAAGAGGATCTCCGAGAGAAATCACGGTCGAGCATGCAGGCGGAACTCGACGCTGCCGGGAAACTCGGTATCGACTACGTCAACGTCCATCTCGGCGCACACACCGGCGCGGGTGTCGAGCAGGGACTCGATAACGCCGCAGCGACGATCGACTCGCTGGATGTTCCAGATGGCGTGACGCTGCTTGTCGAATCCGACGCAGGAAGCGGCACCAAACTCGGTGGCGAGTTCGAACATCTCGCCGAAGTGATCGACCGCGCCGAGCAGGATGTCGAAGTCTGTCTGGACACGGCACACGCCTTCTCGGCGGGCTACGATCTCTCCTCGGAAGCGGCCGTCGAAGAGAGTCTCGCCGAGTTCGACGACGTAGTCGGTTTCGAGAAACTCGCCTGCGTTCACCTCAACGATTCGAAACACGACTGTGGGACGAACAAGGACGAACACGCTCACATCGGCGAAGGAAAGATCGGCGAGGAGGGAATGCGTGCGTTCATCAACCACGATACAATTCGCGAGGTTCCGCTTGTTCTGGAGACGCCAAGCGAGGACGGCAAAGGCTTCGCCTGGAACATCGAGCGCGTCAAAGAGCTGCGAGAGTGAATCTATCAGTATCTGGAGTAGCCATCTAACACCGCGGATTCGGTCCTCGGGTGACTGGAGGGCTGAAACTGCTGTTGCTGTCCTTGGGCTGCTGTTGTTGTTCTTGGAACTGCTCAAATTCTGTAACAACTTCCTGTCCCAAGACCGATACTACCCGATCGTGTAGAGAGAGTTATGTCGACACTGTATGCTGCACTCGACAATCTGGTGCTCATCGCCCGTGGCCAGCGACGGTCACACTGCGCGCAGGTCACCGAGTGGGACACCGTCGAGAGATTGGCTGGTCATACCATCGAGTGTCTCGACGCATCGCCCGACCGCCCAGATCGGGTGTTCGTCGGGACGGCTGATGACGGTCTCAAACGCTCTACCGACGGCGGCGAACGATTCGAGACGGTCGCCGAGTTTGGCGAGCGGGTCACCGCCGTGACAGTTGCTCCCCACGATCCCGACATCGTCTGGGTCGGAACGGAGCCAAGTGCAGTGTATCACTCGACGGATGGTGGGGCGTCGTTCAAGCAGTGTGATAGACTCACTGAACTGCCCTCCGCGGATCGGTGGTCGTTCCCGCCACGACCCGACACCCACCACGTCCGCTGGATCGCGGTCAACCACGAAGATCCCGAGCGGCTCTACGTCGCGATCGAGGCCGGCGCGTTGATCAGATCGACTGATCGCGGGCAAAGCTGGGAGCCCCACCCCGAGGGCGCGCGGCGTGACAATCACACAGTTGCGACCCATCCCAAAGAACCGAACCGGGTGTACGTCGCTGCGGGAGACGGCTACGCCGAGTCACCAGACTGTGGCGCAAGCTGGGAGTACCCACAGCAGGGGCTCGACCACCGGTACGTCTGGGGACTCGCGGTCGACCCCGCTGATCCAGACACCGTCGTGGTCTCGGCAGCGAGCGGTGCACGGTCGGCACACAACCCAGATCGGGCCGAGAGCTATCTCTACCGCAAGCGTCCGGACAGCGATGGCTGGGAGGTCGCGATGGACGGCTTCCCAGAGCCATCGGGAACCGCTCGCGCTGTACTCACCGCTGGGGAGTATGCGGGGGAGTTCGTCGCGCTGACGAACCGCGGCATCTTCCGGAGCCACGACGGGGCCGAGAGCTGGAACAGCCTGCCGGTTCGCTGGCCCGAGTCCTACGAGAAGCAGATTGGTCGTGGACTGGCCGTGGTCTGATACTGATTGTAAGGAAGTTGCAACTAGCTTGGGTCAACCAAGTTGGTTGATCCAAGTTGGTTCACCCAAGTTATTATAGTAAAGCTAACGAAATGGTATGTATGCGAAATATTCCACCGGGAGAGCAGCTCTCGCCGTTCGACGCCCAGCGGCGAATCCATGAGCTGCTGGCACAGGACACTCGGTTCGGGATCGTGCAGACGGTGCTTGGTCATCCGGCACATCTCCCCTCGCTGGCAGAGCTTGCCTACTACACCCAGAGCAGTGAGTCTGCGGTGCTGAGTCAACTCCAGACGTTAGAAGACCAGCAGTTCGTGACGAGCTACGAACTGCCCGAGAGTAAGCACAAGCGAGCGCTGCCGGGGACGTTCTACGGATTAACCGAGCGCGGTGTGTTGCTGCTGGATCGATACGACTACCTTCAGGGAATTCCGATGGTTCAGGCGATGCAGGCACACACCGCAAAGACCGAGCAGATCCGGCGACACGAGAACGCACCCCGGCCGGAGTTGCCGGACGCTGTTGCCGAGGCGCTCGGGCTTGCCGAGGGGACAGGGCCGGGAGCTGGTGGGCCGCCATCGTTTGCTAGCGCGGGAGGGCAAGAGGAGGAATCGACAACGATTCGCGAACTTGGTTCTGAGTAGTTGTGAATTGGGGCGGTTGGTTGAGAGAGGATTTTCCGAGGTCGTTGATACGGAGAGCAAGAAATCCGCTCAACTGGAGTTGACACGACCGCAGAGAACAGCAAGAAAGCCCCGAGGCGCTCACCGGCTGCAACTCGCTGCGCTCCTCGCTCCTTACAGTCGCTGTGGTGCTTACTTCGTTTCGCCTGGTGAGCGCCTCGCCCCTTTCAGTCCCTTGGCCGGCGGTTTCACCGCCGGCTTGTACCCTGGCGGCGCAGCCGCCAGGCTCCCGGCCTTGAAAGCGAAATCGTGCGGGACTGAAAGGGGCCGTCCGTTCCGGCGGCGTCAGGAAGTAAGCACCGTGGTTCGAAAGACCGGAGGTCTTTCGTCATCACGAAAGAGCGCGCACGCGCTCTTTCGAACGACAGTGTAACGAGGAGCGTCGTTCGAGAGAGCACAGCTCTCTCGTGATCACGAAAATCTTCGGTTTTCGGACGACAGCGACTGAGGTCGCCGGAACGGACGGGGGCTTTCTTGCTGTTTGTCGTTACGTCACCTTCAGTCGGGGCTTTCTTGCTGTTCATAGCGGCATCGACGTGCTCGTTCACTCCGACGAGCTTGCTTGCTGTCAAACTGCTGTTGCTGATCTCACACTCAAACTGAACCCACAAACCCAAGCGATTTTCTATCACAGCCAGCTATCCCAGCCTGTGCGCCGGTTTACAGCCGAGTATCTGGAGACGACCCGCGAGGGGATGTGGGAGGACTCACGTGACGCACTCACTGACCTCGCACTCGACAGCCGAGAGCGTGTCCTCGATGTCGGCGCGGGCACCGGTGAACTGACGAGCGTGCTACGCGAACAGGCCGGCGAGGTGATTGCCGTCGACGCCGACCCGGCGCTCCTTTCTCATACCAGCGATCCACGCGCCATCGGTGATGCAACACGGCTCCCCTTCGCGGACAACAGCGCTGACCTCGTCGTCTGTCAGGCACTGCTGGTCAATCTTCCCGATCCGGTCGCAGCACTCGAAGAGTTCGCCCGCGTCAGCAGCGACCGCGTGGCCGTCATCGAGCCGGACAACAGCGCGGTCACCATCGAATCGACCGTTGACACCGAGTCAGCCCTCGCAAGCCAGGCGAGAGAGCTGTACGTCGACGGAGTCGAGACGGACGTGACTGTCGGTGACGCGAGCGAACTGTTCGCCGAGGCGGGACTCACCGAGATTTCCGTCCGACAGTACGACCACCGTCGGACGGTCGAGCCACCGTACAGCAAGCAGGCACTCGAAGGCGCACGCCGGAAAGCAACCGGTGCTGGACTCGACAGTGATCGTGCGGAGATCCTGAGCGGGGAGACAACCGTCGAGACGTTCGACGAACTCCGGGAGCAGTGGCGCGCGATGGGACGGAATGTGATCGAGCAGATGCAAGACGAACGCTATCGGCGTGAAGAAATTATTCCGTTCTACGTGACGACCGGCCGAGGAGAGACGACCGCTCAGATGGAGACAGCAGATCGCGATTCTTAAACCACATCGCCGCGGACCGAGGCACCCTCCTGTTCTTTTCTGGCCTGTTTGAGTGTCTCCGCAGCGACCGTTGCTTCTTCCTCCTCGGCACCGAGCATCTCGATTGCATCCGGCAGCGTCGGGAAGACGAACTCGCCAGCGTGGAGCTTTTCGAAGGCCTCCGTAGAGCGTGTGCCGTCGATCCAGAGACAGGCACCGCGGGGGTCGAGGATCTCCTCGTAGTTCTCGCGAGCGAGTGCGCCGCGCAGTCGCTGTCTGACATTGTCCTCGAAGCTCGCGTTGCAGACCTCCAGGTGAATTGGCTCGTCGTCGTCGACGAGATGCGCACCGAGGCATTTCTCCGGGGCTGCGTGGCCGCTCGCGGTCGTTCGCAGATGCTCGGGATGCTCATCCGCCCACTCCGCACGGACCGTCTTTCCGACGCTTTTGACGCCGTGGGAGTCGATGAACTCGTCTTCTCGTTCGGCGTCGTCGTGTAGCAGAATATCCTTCGTGAGATAGACATCGAGTCGCTCAACGGGGTCGAGTCCGAGCGCGACATCACCGAACACCCACACTTCACGAACCGGGACGGGCATCTGCTCGTCCGCGACTGTCTCGACGAGCTGTTCGATGCGCTCGACTGCCCGGCTGCGCTCCCAGCCATCCATTGTATGTGCACAGTATCGGTTCGGTGGTGAAAACGGTAGCGTACTGGGAAAGAGTGAGAGGGAATGTCAGAATGATCGGATCAGAGACCGCCGTGAACAGCAAGAAAGCCCCGAGCCGCTAACCGGCTGCGACTCGTTGCGCTCCTCGCTCGCGTTGCTCGCTGTGGTGCTTACGTCGTCTCACTCGGTTAGCGGCTCGCCCCTTTCAGTCCCGCCCAATCTTGCTTTTCAGGTCGGGCGGGACTGAAAGGGGCCGCTCGCTCGCTTCGTCCCGGGCGACGGTGAGCCGAACGGAGTGAGGCGAACGTCGATAGACGAACGAAGTGAGTCTATCGGAATAAGCACCGCAGGTCGCAGACCGAGGAGCGCAGCGAGCCCCGGATGGGCGAGCGAGCGAGGGCTTTCTTGCTGTTTGCAGTTGCGGTTCTCTCGTCTCCGATTACTCAGCGGACTTTTTTGCTGTTATTTACACAATTCGCCATCCACACAGGAGAAACAACCACACCTAGAGTCGAAACAGTGAACCGGGGCAGTCGCCAATCCACCGTCAATGCAGTGTGACAAGTGCCCAGCCGATGCCGTGATGCATGCCGCCTACTCCGGGCTGCATATGTGCGAGGAGCATTTCTGCGCGTCGGTCGAGAAACGGGTGCTACGCAGGGTTCGCGAGGATAATCTCCTTCCTGATGACGCCTCAATCGAGGAGCCAGAAACCTGGGTGATCGGGCTCTCCGGCGGGAAAGACAGCGTCGTCCTCACGGAGATTCTCGAAGAGACCTTCGCCGAAGACCCCAGAATCGAACTGATCGCACTCTCGATCCACGAGGGCATCGAAGGCTACCGCGACGAGAGTCTCGAAGCCTGCGAGGAACTCACCGCCGAGATGGATATCCGCCACGAGACCGTCACCTACGAAGAAGAGTTCGATATCCAGATGGACAACGTCGTCGAGGAAGATCCCAAAAACATGTCAGCTTGCGCATACTGCGGGGTGTTCCGACGGGACATTCTCTCCCGCTATGCCGACGAACTCGGTGCTGACAAACTACTTACTGGTCATAATCTTGATGATGAAGCCGAGACAGCGTTAATGAATTTTCTGGAGGGAGATATCAGAAAGATGTCACAACAGTACGACGCGAGTCTCGGCCCGTTCGATGGGGCAGAGGCCACACAGACACGGGGCGAGCGCGAGGAGTTCGTCCCACGTGCGAAGCCGCTGCGAGACGTCCCAGAGAAGGAGGTTGCGCTGTATGCCCACCTGAAAGATCTGCCCGCACATATTACCGAGTGTCCACACGCCGAGGAGGCGTTTCGCGGAGAGATTCAGGAGTTGCTGTACAAACTCGAAGAGAAACATCCCGGGACGCGTCACTCGATTATGGCCGGCTACGAGAAACTTGCCGGACTCGCCGCCGAGGGACACAGTACAGATGGTGAGGACGCGCTCGACGAGTGCGAGGTCTGTGGCAGTCCGACAACGGGTGATCGCTGCCGAAAGTGTGGACTACTGGACGCACTCGAGTCAGTGTAAAAGCGCAGAGAAAAACCGCAACGAAGAGCTGCTGGGTCCAGTTACTCGGTCCGGACGACGTCGAGTCCGTTCTGGCGGTCGACTTCCTCGCGGCCGCCGTCAGTCTCACCAAGCTGGTTGTTCGTCTGCTGGAAGTTGTTCGCAGCGTCGAACGCCTCGTCGTCCTCGCCGACACCCTGGATCGCCTGGCGGGATTTGTCGGCCTGCTTCTGGGTCGTCGGCCCGAGAACCTGGGCGCTTTTGACGCCAGTCATGATGGCCATCACGCGGACTTTGCCCTTGTACTCTTCCTGAATACGGGCTCCCCAGATGACGTTGGCGCTCGCTTCGAGACGGTTGGTGATGTTCTGGGCGATTCCCTCGGCCTCCTGCAGTGTGAGGTCGGGACCGCCAGTGATGTGAACCAGCCCACCGCTTGCACCGCGGTAGTCGACGTCTAACAGCGGGTGGTTCATCGCATCTTTGACAACCTCCTCGGTCTTGTTTTTGTCCTGTGTCTCCCCGACGAGCATCACCGCGACACCACCCTGGTTCATGATCGAGGTCATGTCCGCATAATCCAGGTTGATGAGGGATGGCTGGGTGATCGTCTCGGAGATACCCTTGACGGTCTCGGCGATGATCTGGTCCATCACCGAGAACGCTTTGCCGATCGGGAGATTCGGGACGTAGTCGAGCAGACGGTTGTTGTCGAGGACGATGATCGAGTCCGCTTCCTCGCGGAGCCGTTCGAGTCCTTCCTCGGCTTTCACCGTACGCGCGCGTTCGACGTTGAACGGCGTCGAGACCATACCGACCACGATCGCGCCCTGCTCTTTGGCGATCTTGGAGACGACCGGTGCTGCACCGGTCCCGGTTCCGCCACCCATACCTGCGGTGACGAAGACCAGATCGGCGTCGCCGAGCACTTCCTTGATCGTGCCCTGGGCCATCTCCGTGGCACGCTCGCCCATGCTCGGGTCGCCACCAGCACCCAGACCGCTCGTCAGGGATTTCCCGACGAGGATCTTGGTGTCGGCCTCGATCATCTTCAGGTGCTGTTTGTCGGTGTTGATCGCGATGGTCTCGGCACCGTCGACGCCGATGTTGTACAGCCGGTTGACTGTGTTGTTCCCGGCACCGCCAGCGCCGACGATGACGATTCGTGGGTCACCGAAGCCGTCGACATCGTCCATCTGTTTCTGCTCCTGTTCGTCGCGTTCGAGGGCCTCGTTGACTATGTCCTGCATTGTTATGCCCTCGCCCACGAGCGGTCTTTCTGCCGCTGGCTGTTGCGCTGTTTGCGTTTCTCGGATGGACGTTTCTTGCCGGTGTCCTGCTCAGAGAGCATCTCCCGCACCGCAGAGCGAATCGCTTCGCTCCGGTTTGGATACTCACCGGTTTCGACCATCTGCTCTACCTCTTCGATCTGCTGTTTCGGAATCCGCAGTGTCACACGCTCCATTGTTGTATTTCCCCTTGTGGTAAGACGAGGGCCGAGTTTACACCCCG
>LKMJ01001736.1_pt1 | contig 19542 bp, 35 predicted proteins | sample 643391 | NCBI WGS metagenome assembly LKMJ01 (sample SAMN04112250, study PRJNA286221) | soda lake metagenome | biome: soda lake; feature: Kulunda Steppe; material: water; isolation source: sample PL-Br10 brine of Picturesque Lake | place: Russia: Kulunda steppe | collected 2010-07 | reverse complement strand
TTTTTCACATGTTTGAAGACACATTGGCAGGGCTGCTAGCTCTCTGGAAGGATTGGTAGCCCATTACCCTGTCAGTCATGTTCATCACATCATCACGCTCCTCATCGTCCCACACCACCTCGTCCCGCATTGTAAATTTATCTTAAAATGTTTTCAATGGCTTGGGGTAATTTGGGGGTTTTCTTGCACATTTTTGCACAATAACGGCGTTCACCAGTCAAATAGGTGACACTCGTCGGTGAGGGTCCCCCCCATCCCCCAAAGAGACTCGCCGAGTCTCGTCGGCGGCGAGCCTCGGCGAGACCCCTGCCCAACCTTAATCATAACATATTCAAAAAAAGTAGAAATGATAGCGTAAACCCTAACCTGCCAATTTCCAGCAAATTTGCCGGGTGCACCTTCCATGGACCCATGTAATCAACTTGCGCTGAGGCTGAGGAATCAATGTTCACACTTTTGTCCTCCCAGCATGCCAAGCACTTCTAGACACTGCCGACTTATTAAGCTGTAATTAAGTAATTATTTGTCCTTTAAGCTGTAATTATTAAGCTGTAATTAAGTAATTATTTGTCCTTTAAGCTGTAAGGGACTATGCAAAAGATGCAATCCAGCTATGCACACATTTGGTGGAGGCCAGCCTGGTGCTTGCACGAGACACACACCCCTCCCACAGTACATGCCAAAAAGAAATCCTTGAGGACTTGGCCTTATTTCTTTCAAAACACACCCATCTAGCCCTTGTCAGAAAAGGTTGCCGGCTGCATGAGTACCTACGACTGATGGGGTCCACTCTTATTGGTACAGCCCACTGGAACCCCGTCCAATGATTTTGTTTCAGAGGCCATTTGCGTACCCGTCGTCTGCTGAGATGCGGAGGAAGCGGCTGGGGCGCGCTTGGCTACCATTACGCCTGCCGCGGCAGTCTTTGCTGCAAGCTTCATTGCTGCAGGCGAGGGGCCCACCTTCTTCTTCTTGCCCTGCATCAGCACCATTGCACGCGCATGCACACTCAAATATGGGCATTTGCAGAGTCCTGCATGCTGCTCATGTGCTTGCACGCAGCCAGACAGCACAGTAGCCCTGCCCCAGCAGCCCATGTCTCCTTTGCCCCTGCTCATACCCCTGCCCCCGCCCCCACTATGCGCACCTTCGGGGCAACAGCAGGTGAGAACGCCTCCATCTCGTACACGTGCTTGCTGGGGCCCGCCGCCTCGTGCTCGCTCACATCCGCCTCGCTGTTGTCTGCGGTCCCAAACGAGGCCGAGTCCTCCTCAGACTCTGAGGACACCACCCGCTTCTTGCGCCCGCCTTTTGGAGCGGCAGGCTTTGAGGCAGGGGCGGGCTTTCGCTTTGGCGCAGCGGCGGGGGCCTTGCTACTGGTGGCTCCGAGGGCAGCCGCCTGGCGCACCTGTCACAGCAGCAAGGACAGGTGTGGTATGGTTTGTTTGGAGCATGTATCTTTTCAAGGAGGGGAGTGGGGTGCCAGTGCCGCCCCAAGACGGGCTGGGTATGCCTTGCAAAGCAATTGCGGCCCCAGGGAGCGCAGGACAGCAGCTTGGTTGCGGCCTTGTCCGACGCAACAGGGGCAACCCCATCGCAAACATGGTGCCATTTGTGCCCATCAATCCAGCATCAGCCCCCCGACTGGCCCCCTGCACACCAGCCTGCGTTCCCCTCCACTCCCGCTTCCACCTTGCGGGCTGCCAAGCTGCCTGTGGGCAGCAGCTGCCTAGCAGGAGGGGCCTGCTGCTCCCTGCACTCCTCCTGGTCTGAGCTGCTGTCCAGCAGGCTCAGCTGCTCCACATCCATGCCGTCCGCAGATGCAGGCCGCGCGGCTCCGGCGGCTTTACTGCCGGCATTCCCCTTTGCCCGTTGCGTAGCTGGAGCTTGCAAGGAAGTGACTGTGATAGATGGGGCTGCAGCTTCGGTCACCACATTCTTTGGAGGTGGGGGGAGACCTGCAGACACATCCAGCTTTTGGAAGCGGCCTGCATGCAACCAGGGCAATGGGCGGGGATCAAGACAAAGACGCTTGAAGCACAAGCTTTTGCAAGCACATTTGTTGGGCAGCACAGCCAGCGCAGCCTGCCTATCTAGACGCCTAACCCACCTGCCAAGCGCGCAGCAAGGCTGAGTGGCTCTGAGGGGGCTGCGTCTGCCTGCTGCTTTGGGACGAAAGCTGAAGCAGGCACGGCAGCTATTGCGGCTTTCTTCTCAGCTGCAGCTGTCACAGCTTTGGGGGGAGCAGGCTTGGGTCCTCGGGGCTTGCGAGCAGCTGGCTTGGGCTGGACAGAAGCACACAGAGGAAAGTCAGGCAACTTCATTCTGTGAGTGGATGGTACAAGCCATGACTCCGAAAAAGTAGTGAGGTGCATAAGGAGGATTATAGGAAGACTTGTTTCAATTTGACCGCTGTCCTTGGACCCAATAGACCAGCACCAAAACCTGGCAATGCCATCAACAATGGCCAGCGCCACTGCCTGGCTGAGCAGCATGTGGCTCAACATCTTATTATAAACACCTGAAAGCATAACATTCTGCCCAGTTCCAGGACAGACAGATTGAGACTAATGTGACATAGTGACCACAGGCACCAAACAGCCAGGAGGGGCATGGCCACAAAAATGGTAATGCTTGAATCAAGCATCATAACAAATCAGATCACTTTGGCCTCAAAACACAAACAAGCTGCTACAAGGCTGGATCAGGCAGCTTGATAAAGGCCACCTCAGCTCTTTTTTTGTGCAGGTCCCCGACCTTAATGTAGCTGGCCTCTTCTTCAAAGTCATCACCCTGCGTACTGTCGCTGTCATCACTTTCCTCCTCTTCAGACGATGACTGCAGCTTTTTCTTGCCCCGGCCCTTGGCAGCGCCGCCAGCCTTAGTGGCGGCACCTGCTTTACCCTGCACCTGGGGCATCAGAAATCATCCCTCCCTTATGAATTATGCTTTACGTGTGGGTGTCTCGCATAAAGTGCCATAAGTCAAGAGTGCTCCAATTTGTGTTATGAACCTGGATCAAATTCAGCAGCAGCAGCAGCACTGACCTGTACCATCCACAAAAGCTGAGCACAGGCAGCGTGGCTTCCCCCCCCTTGATGCAAGGCAAAGGATAGGTTGCCAATCCATATCACCATGCATGATCTAGATGGATGGGCACATGCGTTGTGGGCGCATGCACACCTTTGCCCCTTTCCTTGGTACACCCTTCTGCTGCTTGATCAGGTGCACGGCAGCAGCCACCTCGGCAGCCTCCCACCGCTCAAACTCCTGCGTGCAGCAGCAAGCGGCTAAGGCAGGCTTTGGTAGGGGGGCATCACAGTCAAAAGCTGCGACGGAGCAAGAGCAGCCACCACACACGAGCAGCCAGGGCCTGCTTGTGCAGGCCAGTGAGGCATGCAGGGCAGAACAAACCCTACTCCATACCGAGCACAGGCCCAGGCATGGCCTCCACAGTCCATGATGGCAGGCACAAGGGACAATCTCATCAGCCAGTGCACATGCATATTGAGCGTGCATGCATTCAAGCAGCACCTGCTCAAGCTCTCTATCGACTAGAAAGACTTGAAGGCCAGGCAGCATGCCACGCACGCACTGCCTAGGGACCCTGACAGTCCTGTGTTGCTCCCACGCGCGCCCCAGGCTCACCTCCAGGAAGCTGTCCAGGTCAGCAAGCCACATGGTCTTGCCAGTAGTTCCAGCCAGGTACGCTACCGCGCTTGCCTGTGAGGAGACAGCAAGTGCACCACACAAACGGCCTGGGTTGGTGCCTGGTGGTGCTCCTGAGCTTGGCGGTGCTTTTTCCTGTGTTTTGATTCCACCAGCAGTGGCACCTCCACACTTGCTGGTAAAGGGCAGGGTAAGATCGGGAGCCAGAGGACATGGAAAGTCATAGGCCATTCCTTCTTTTGACTCACACATGCACAAACACACACACACCACAGCCCGTGCCTACAATGCACTGACCTTGATCTACACAGGGATGGGAGAAGTGCAAAGCTGCACGCTGGGCAGCCCTTTGCCCACCTCTGCATCCTCTTTGCGCACCAGCGCTTGCTCGCACGCTCAGGACCACTACCTGTAGACGGGCAGCAAGCGCCCCTGCTGTCCTGCCACAAAGCCAAGCGCTGTGCTCACCTGCTCATTGGCCTCCTCCTCCAGCGCCTGCACCCGCTCCCAGGTCAAGCTGTAGATGGCCATGCTGAGAAGGTAGTCGAAGGTGGCCCTTGAGGCGGCTGCACTATCGCCATCCTCTTCTGCCTGGTCCTCTGTGGGCACCATTGCGGCTGCCTTGGAGGCCTGTGCAGCCCCACGCAGTGAAATAACCAACTGGACACGCAAGAAACGCGGATGCGCATGCTTGTCGAGCAAGTTCGCTTGCCCACATGCACAGTTGGCCCTGCTGCGCAGGCTCGGGGGCCTGAATGCATAGGGCAAGGCATGCGTACACGCACACACACGTACAACATGTACTCATGCCCAATTGCTGTGCCCAAGTTCTAGATGGCATGCAAAGAGCACACACACCATCAACCCAAAACCTGCAGTGTGCATTTGCGCGACCAACCCAGCCCATCATGGCGTCCATGGCGTCCATGCAATCTGGGCTGGAGCACGCCCATGCACTGCCCCACAAAAACCCCAAACCACTCCACATGCGAGCCCCCACCTTGGCCTTGCTTGGCAGGCGATCAAAGCGCTGCGCCTCCAGGTCAGCCTCTACTTCCGCCTTTTTGCGGTTGCTGACTTTCAGGGTGCCCGAGATGACGGCCTTGATGAAGCGCACACGGTTGCTGATGCGCAGCAGCTCAGCCTCTGCAGCCTGCGCCGACAAACAAGCCCACGCAGCACATGGACTCGGGCAGGAGGGCAGCAAGTGGCACAGGCTCGAGGCCCCACCTCCTCAAACAACGGAGCGGCTCTCCTTGCTTGGGGCCCTCTCCCCAAATCTCACACTTCTTAGCATGCTGCAAGCGTCCAATTGGTGCTGAGAGGAGCCACATGCAGCGTTCACGCCTTGTAAAAGAGCTGACGGAAGTGTCGCACACACACCTTAAGAAGGGCCTGGCGCCGGAGCTCATAGTAGTGGAGGCGCAGGCCGTAGAACTCTGCCAAGACCTCCTCGGGGGTGGCGTAGTGCTTGATCAGGCCATCCTTGTCAAACAGCATCATATTGCCTGTGCACAGGGGTGGCCAGATTTGTTGCAGCGGCTGAAGCAAACTTTTTGCTTGATATGTGCTGTTGCGGCCTGGAGCATGTGTGCGTCTGTGTGTGCACGTGGGTTAGCCAAAAGCAGGCAGAGCACCTTGGCACACAGGTGCATGCACCTTTGACTAACGTGCCGTTGCACGACCGGACCAACCACAGATGCAAAGTGCGTGCTGGGGCAGAACAAGCAGGGCCACTTTTGCTGCCCACCACCCAAGAACGTAGCCTCCTACTGGCAGCTGTAATCCAGGTCCATGGACCGGTCCTACCACAGATCAGCACATGCCATGCCTGCACATAGGCGCACGCACTGGTGGCAAACTTGGAGGTGAGCTTGAGCTTGGCCTCGATGCCTGCCGCCTGCCACTCTGCCATCCTCTCAGGCACCACCTCCAGCTGGAAGCGCACTGACACGTCTGTATGGTACTCCTTGTAGTCGATCAGGGAGGGCGTCTGCAGGACGCACGCGTGCACATGAACATTCACAGTTGGAAGCCTGGATAGGGTGGTGCGGCACCACTTATGTCCAAGGGGCCATGGCCAGCAAAGCCAGAAAAGCTGACTAATTAGGTGCGTCGCGCCTCCCCTTACACGCGGAGGCAGTCATAAGCCCAGGTGTATCGCACTTTCCCTAACGTGCGGAGGCGGCCGTAAGCGTTTTCAGGCAGTAAGCCTTACGCACCTCATTCTTGTCCTCGGGCTTGACCATGCCCTCCAGAAACTCCTTGTAGTCCTGGGTCCACTTGCGCACGGGCAGCTCAGTAATCTCCAGGCCATTTTCCCCAATCTGCGCAGCCACGGTCCAGCTCATTGAATGCACACGCATAACACCTTGCCTGCATTTAATGCACAGTCCTCCGCATAGGATCTAGCCAGTCTGCGCAAGTGCATTCACAGCCAAGGGGGTTTATGGTGGTTGCCAACATGTTCATGTGCATGCATGTGTGTGCTGGGACAGGCTCAACTTATGGCTGCTCAGCATGCTCGGCTTCACCCTTATTCATAACCAAGCAGCATGCAGACACCTGGGTCTGATGGGCCGAGTGCTTGGCCGAGGCAATTTACCCCGGGACGCACAATGGGCAGCGGGGACTGACCTGGTTGATGGTGCCGCTGCACATGTAAGAGCGTGATGCCCCCTTGCTGGGCACTTGCTCAATCTTGCCATGGAAGCCGCGGTACCACGGGTGCATCGGCTCCTGCAAGCGCGCACTAAAGCTGCCGTGATCGAGGTAGCTGCCTTAGCACGCATTCGATGCAGACACATGAGCAGCCTCCCCTCTGCCTACCTGCAGCACCTGGTAGGCAACCTCAAAGGCAGTAGCAAGGCAGCAGCGCCTCCTTGCAGCAGCTACCACACAGTGGTATCCAGGCCATTTGTTGCACATCTGCGTAGGTATATGCACTGTTAGGGGGTTGCCTGGCCACTGGAGGGCATGTCAGTGTCAGGTATGGCACAGCAAGGCGCACGCGCACCTGTTCCTCGCCGTTCATGAGGCGCTTGATGTTGTTGACAATGTCGTGGGGGTTGTAGTTTGGGATGCTGGTAGACCAGCCGGTGCCGATGCCCTCCGCGCCGTTCACAAGCACCGTCGGCAGGATGGGCATGTACCTGTGACCAGGGTGGTACAATGAGGTGATCCTCAGGCACAGACATGCAGGCTGCCTCGCAAGCATGTGTGGGGCAATTGTCATTGGCGCAGGCACATGCCACACACTTGCAGCCTGCAAGCTGTCTGCACTTAGGAGCGGCGGCACAATTCATGGCCTTCCAACTCAGGCGTCCATGATTTGGCCACAGGCGCACTCCTGCGCAGGCACGCACGGTACATGCGCTTGCCTCCTGACACCCGCCTGAACATGTGCTTACAAATGCGCACATCCTACCCTGAACCCTACACACTCACCACATGGGCTCAATGCTTTGACCCTCCTCGTTCAAGTACTGCAGCAGGCAGTCATCAGCCTCATTGAACAGGTGGCGTGTCAGGGGGGCCAGGCGGGTGTAGATGTAACGTGCGCTTGCGGCGTCCTTGCCACCCTGCAGATGCACGGAAGCAAGGAGCAGAGGCAGTTCCGGGGGCATTAGCAGGTTGGCGCGTAATTAATAGGGTGGCACTGCAGCAGCAGCGGCTGCTGGGCGCGCGCACAAGAGACTGGAAGCAGGCTTCAGCGCGCAGGGGCGTTGTTGCACCTCTTGCCCCCTTTGATTCACAGCACAGCAACACGGATTTACCTCCTTGCACCAAAGGGTGAGCACGCAGGCACCCAGTGTGAGAGGCGCGCCGCACCTGGAGGCGGGTGCCGAACTGGCCAGACGGCACCAGCATGTTGATGTTGTTGGAGCCCACAAAGTCCTGCGCCAGGCCGATGATGGTGGACGTCAGGGACTGCTCGCCATGGTGGTACGCAGAGTGCTCGGACACGTAGCCTGCCAGCTGGGCGACCTGCGGCCGGCCATCAAGCAGGGTGGCAAAAGGGGGGAGGGAGAGTCAGGGAGGGGAGGGGCTTGCAAGGGGTCTCTGGATACCCACCCCACCGTGCACCACTGTCATTGCAACAATTGTCGAGACGCGTGGACAGCGGCTTGTGGCACCACAGGTCTTGTGCCCAGGGCAGGGCTGGCTTCAGGGCCGAGAGTCCAAGACGCGCAGCGGCTGCCCTGGGGGCAGGCCCATGCCACAGCCATGGACCTGGGGCCAGTGCTGAGCCGCACAAAGCAGGTGGCCTTGTGGCCAAATCCAGGGCAAGGGAGCAGCGCTGTGCGGCAGGCGCCGCTGCGCCTGCCTCACCTTGATATCCTTGGTGAGGTTGCGCTTGAAGGATGCAAACATGATCTTGCGCTGGCCGGGCTTCAGGCCGTCCACCATGGAGGGGATAGAGCGCTCCAGGTCCGCACGTGAGAACAGGATCAGCTCCTGCACAGAGCATGTGCAAGGGGGGGGGGGCGTGCATGGCGTCGCACGACTGCATGGTGTTCTGGGACAAGGGGTGCTGTGGTCTGGGCGGGCTAAAGTGCTCAGGCTATAGCGTGCATGTGCAGCAAGCAAGAGGTGCATGGCAGCATCCAAGGCACCTCAACCTAGCCCTTAGCCTCTGCACGGACAAAGTGCATGGGTATCAATGATGAACATGGTAATTAGGCCAGTAATTTATCGCCACTTGAGCGGTAAAACAGCCTTAGATCCCAGTCGTCACCTGGTCGTGCATGCACGTGTGTGTGTGCTTGATGCCTGCTCATCGCTTGAGCTGGCAAGGCGCCTGGTAATAAAGTGGCAGTGAGCTAGCGCAAGGTGAGCCAGGCCTACTTTGACGAGGTGAGGACTCAGCGGACAGCTAGTGGCTCACCTTGTTGATGAAGTCTGAATAGTTGATGGTGTCGCCGCTGTTGTCCAGGAAGGTACCAGGGCAGAATGAACTCAGCCATTGCTTGCGCTCTTCGATCTTCTTCTTGCTGAACGCCATTTCAATGCTTGTGTCATCCTGGGGTCCTGCATGCTCGTGCACGATGCCGGCGGTGCTGCGTGAGTTAATGCGCAACCCTGCCACCAAGCACCAGAGCCTGAGCCAGCACAACCACCTGATTTTCTGCATAGCACCTGGGCAGAGAGGAAGCACCAGCAGCACGCATTATGTTTTCTTCTTGCTTCTAGGGTTTGATCACACTCCAGGAGGCATCCCAGCCTGATGGACTCATGTATTTTCCTTTCATTAAGGTTTGATTGTGCTTCAGGAGCCATCCCAGCCTGATGGACCCAGCCTCCTTGTACCCCTCACCTCCCCATACGAAGCGCTTGCGATGCTGCTGCAGTGCAGCAAAGTATTCCCGGGCTTCCTCGCGCGTGGATGTTCCCAGACCCTGTGGGAACAAGCAGATGAGCAAGGTGCGTTATTTGTGTTTGAAGAGGGGATGCATACAAGGGCAGAGCTCGGGGAGCATCAGATGGGGGAGCGCAGTGCGGCTGGTGATCCTAACGGAGTCACAGTAAGAGGCGTGATAGGAAATCTGCATGACCTCAAGCCACACTGCACCCAGGCGCGCTGGCCAACCAGCAGAAGTTCTTGGGAGCCACCCCAAAAAGGCAGCGCATCGCTGGGTTAGCTGGTGGCCAGCACTGTACAGCACACGATGCAGGCCACGGAGCGAGCAAGCCATTGCTTGGGGGCACTTGCACGCTCACACAGATACAAACGAGAGTATACACAGATACAAAACAAAATGTGTATATTTTGTATGCTACCATGCACAGAAAGCACGACACTCGCCTTGTAATACTTGATGCTCCAGCCAATGGTGTTGCCACCCAGGCTCTCCTTCCAGGCCTCATACTCAGGCATCGTGTAGAACACCATGCGCTGCTTCTTCTTGGTGGCCTGTGCGCGCAGGAGGCATCAAGGCAACAGGTGCAAGCCAGCCAAGTGGGTGGGCGCCATCAAGCATGGCACTGTTGCGCTTTGGTGCATGGCAGGACTGTGCCAGGCGAGCTGGCTGCTTGCGCGCAGGCTGCAGCTGCTCTGTTTACTTGAGCACCCTCACTCCGCTCAAAGCCTGTACCCTGAGCCCTGCAACCCCCTGCACACCTTCACGATGGGCGTGATGAACTCAAGCAGGAACCCAGGCAGCTTCAGCAGCGATGGGTAGAAGGTGTGCAGGAAGTTCATGATGAGGCCCTTGATGTGTGAGCCGTCGTGGTCCTGGTCCGTCATGATCATCAGGTGCCCGTAGCGCAGCGACCGCGCATCCTCGTACACCTGCATTTTGCAGGGGCTGCAGCGGGCTGTGTGCTGGTGCACATAGACCCTGAGGAAGCAGAGGGGAGGCGCACGCAAGGGTGGGGGAGCATGATCGGCCAAGCACGCTTTCAGACAGGGTTACCCTTTACCCTGCCAATGCCCTGTGCCTGCCCACTGCAGATCATGCAGGGTGCTGGCGTTTTTGCCCACCTTGCCGTGCTGCAAGCCCAGGATTTGCTTCAGGTTCTGGATCTCAGTGTTGGCGCCGATCTGGGACATGTTAGCATCGCGCACATTAAGCAGCTTGCCCCTGCAGAAAGGTATTGCGCATCGCTCGAGACATGATGATACGCAGGGTGAGGCACATGGGAGGCCAACCATGGGCCATGCAGGTAGGCGCCGTGTGGGGCAGGCGACTTCCAGGCTTCCAAGTATGGCCACAGCTTGCTGATCGATGAGCCAATTGTGCGTGTCTGCTTGGTCAGAAACAAGACACCCACGCATTAAGGGCTGCCTTGTCAAACATATGTGCACAGCTGTGAGGCCAAGCGCTCTGCGCGCAGGCCAGGCCATGGCTGCAGGGCTGCACACGTACCTTAAGGGGAACACGCCGTAATGGTCTCGGCCAATGACGCTGAGGCCGCTGATGGCCAGAGTCTTGGCAGAGTCACCCTCTGTCAGGATGAGGGTGCACTGGTGGGAGCTGCGGCCGCCGGCGTCATTGGCGTCATCGAGCTTGGGGATGCCTGTAGGTCAAAAGGATCATATGCATTCATGCGAGCCAGCACGCATTTGCGCAGCTGTTGGAGGGGATTGCCCATGCACAGGTGAGCTGGGTTTACTAAGGACGGCTGCCAGCCAGGGCAGCACGTGGGGGTGCACCATTGCACCTGCAGGCTTGTCATTTAAACAGCAGCGCGTGAGTGCAACACTCGTGTTTGTGCGCTTTGCATTTGTGTGTATTGTAGGGGGTGATCAAGGTGCGTGTGCACACGAGCAAAGGCGTGGGCTAGCAAGCAGGTCGGCAGCTGCAGCACGCTGGGTGACTGAGGGAGTTGCGCAAGGTGCTCATTAAGGCACTCCCTGTGTGACCCACCTGTGATTCGCGACTTTTTGGCGCCATCCGACTTCTTGAGCTCCCGGCTATTCTTGAACGTGGCAAACTGCAGGCAGTACTCGCACACAACAATCCAGAGCCAGTCAGCAGCGGCTGGGTCGTAGGGTTTCACTTGCATTCAGAAAGGTCGGGAATGGCATATGGGTGGTGCAGTTGGCCACGGGGGCCTACCAACCTGGTGTCTTACTTGGCCTGCCGGGACTGGCCACAGGGCAAGGCCTGCACCCTGCTTGCCCCCAATCAGTGCCCAGGCACCCATACGCTTGAGTGCTTAGGAATTGCTTCAAGCGGGCAGGGTGACCTTGCAAGGAATTGTGGCCGCCTGCGTGGGTCATAACTCATGGCCCATGCACCACAGCCAGGACCCAGGCTTGCCCCCCCACGCTGGACAGGCCTGCCTGCTGCATCTTTAATAGGCCACAAGGATAGCAGCCTTCCTCACCAAGGCCAAATTCTTGAAGCCTGCATCTCAGGCACCACCCCTTGCACTGCAGCCTTGCTGCAAGTGGCGGAGCAGGCAGCCTCAAGAGCGCTCTATTTTGCATGCAGTAGCAGGAAGCACAGAAAGCATGCTGCTCCGGTCGCGCGCACCTGCAAGATGCTGTCCACCACCCCGCACTTGGCCACTTTGTCAATGAAGGGCTGCGGCAGCTCGCACTTGGACCCAAAGCTGCTGGCCCGCAGGGTCAGGTTCTCTTTGGTCTGCGCACGTTCAAAAAGGGGACAGCATTAAAGGTGATATGGAAGGCCGCTGCGGCAGCTTGATTTCATGGGAGGAAGTGCTGCATGCAATTTGCACGTGAAAAGGCCCGCTTTTCTGACATGCATAAGGGCAGCATGGCAAGGCACGCAAGGAGAGCTTTTTGCACCGACACTGTCCTTGGGCGGTCAGCTGGTCGGAAACTGGTCCAGCAAAGCATTCCTCACCTGCGAGTCAAAAGCTGGGTTCTCGATGTTGCAGTTGAGGAAGACCCACAGGTGGTTTTTCACCATAAAGGGCTTGACGTTGGCATGCTTATTCTTCTTGTTGATTTTCTCAGTCAGGGCCCTGAGGAGCGCATGTGTGCGCAGGCATGTGGTGAGCCCCTTCCCTGAAACGCATATTGGCAGCAGATGGTGACAACATGCTTTTGCCAGCCCAAACAGGCGTGATGCATTTAGCTAGAAGAATGGAATCATGTGTAGTTTGTATAAGGCTTGGGAGCAAAAGCCACAGGAGAGCTGCAAAAGGTGACAAGTAGAATGCAAACTTGTCATGGGCTTTGAAAGTCGGCCACCGAGCGCTACACACTTGGTGATTTGGTCCACGATGTAGTTGACATGGGTGCCGCCCTTGACAGTGCAGATGGCATTGACGAAGCTGACCTGCAGGCGAGAGGGCAGCAGCAGGGGCAGCCAGCTTGCACAAGAACGCCTGGCATGCTCAGCCTGCAGATGCTCAGTGTCCCAAGCGCTTTGCAAGTGTGAGCAACAGTCCAAAGGATTTGAGGAGTGCGGTTAACATGCCAGGAGAAAAATGAGCAAAACGGCAGCCTGCGTGTGCTCCTGATGCACCTGATTAAATTGGCCATCTGTTGCACTGACGCACAGCTCCCAGCGGTCACTGATGCGCTCGTAGAAACGCGCGGGCCCCACATCTTTGGACCCCAGGTAAAGGTCCACATACTCTGGGAAGGACTTGATGCCCAGACGCTGGTTGTTCAAATACACCTGCAAGTGCAATGGGTGCAGTGTAAATGAGCATGCAGTCAAAGGCAGTCCAGGAACTTATGAGCAGGGTGTTTTGCTTGACATACAAATCTACACAACATGATCAAATTAGCCTGAAGGCTTGCATTGCACATGCTGCGGTCGTACTGTCATACATTGAGAGTGGCATCATGAGCAAGGAGATCGCACGCCATCCAAACAGAAGAAGACAATTTGAATCTGAAACAGGATGAAAATGGCTTGCAGCATGAATCACCTTGCAGGTTTTGCCAAGGACGCCTGCAAGGTCGTACACGCGCTTGCGCATGAGCGCGATGGTGTCTGCCTCCAACGTCTGCATGCCAAACTTGCTGAGGTCTGGCTTGAACGTGACAGATGTCCAGTCTTCATTGGCTTTGCAAGCGCTGATCTTGGGTGCTTCCTTTTGCGTCATGTTGCATCGAAATACCTGCGTGTGTTCCACACATGCCAGGCATCTAGGAACTTTTGCTGGCATAACGCTAGCCGGCATAAGACCTCTGACGAGCACAGCACCTGCCACGTGTACTGGTGGGCAGCCTCAAAAAATTGAAAAAAGAGGCCATGGCGGCTGCAATCATCATGCACACGAATACACATGTGCATGCATGTTTGCACTGCACATCGCAACAGTGGTAAGTACACCATGCAGCACCTACTTGGCGGTACCGCTTCTGCCTCTGGCCATCGCAAGTCTCAATGACGAACTCTGTGGAGAAAATATTGGCTAGCTTAGCCCCATAGCCATTACGACCGCCGGTGATCTGTAGCAAGCAGCAAATCAAGATCTTGTTAGGAGTGAAGGCGTGTCATTTTGTCTGACATGACTATGACATAGTTTGGGGGCTGTTCACCTTATGCACGCCTTGCCTAATCAGACTGCCCCCAATACCTATTCTCAGCAGCACAACAAACTTTACTATTATATTCCAGACAACATGGATTACTTTGGCCAACGATGACCAGCCACAAACCTATCAGCATAACGACTAGGCTGGCAGTTTAAATTAAGCTTGTAACTTACAAGTTGTAAGCTTGTTAGGAGGGAAGGCAGGGTTTGCAGAAGCCTGACATGCTGGCACACCCTGCTCCTCCCCACACCACTTAAGCCCATTCACAAGGAAGGTATGGGAAGGGCAAGGACTCTCAGCAGTGCACGCCCCTGCCCCCCCCCCTCAACTGCACCCTGTATCCTTGTGGCGCACTTGCAAGCCTCAAGCTCACCCGTCATGCTCTCTTGCAACTAAGGGAGCCTTATGCATGTACAGTTAAGCTGGCTCTGCCATTGTGGTCAACCACATTGATACCCATGTAGCTGTCCATCTTAGGGCTTGAATCCCTGACCTTCTTCTCGTCGTCATCATAGTTTGAGCTTGTAAGCAGGTGGCCAAATATGAGCTCAGGCACGTACACCTTCTCCTCCTTGTGTATGTCCACAGGCACACCATGGCCATTATTCCAAATAGTGATGGTGCAGTTTGCCTACACAGCAGGAGTGCACGGTGTACATATTGCACATGCGCATAAGGCACGTGCAGGCAAAAATGTTTGATTGAGGAAAGTCATGCCTGAGCGCCACTGAACGAGGTTCATTGGAGAATCAGGCCCTTTCCTGTATCATGGACGGAATAGCCTTCTTCGGGGACCAGAGCCTCTCAGGGTGGCGCGCACTTCTCACTCCTGAACACTGCCATGCAAACAAGCCAAGCACTGCATGCCTCCAAGATGCCAGGCGAGCCGAGTTACAACCCCAGGCAGTGAACGCCCATGAGGACTTAGAGCCCTTCCTTCGCACATTTCAGCTGTCAGCAATACATACCTCATCAATGGTGACTCGCACAGTGTCCATGGACGGGTCCCTGACCTTATTGTCAGCAGCATTGACAAGAATCTCATCAAAGATTTTGTACAGGCCGGGCACATAGCTGATGTTCTGCAGCACCATGCGCTCGCCATCATGCACCCACAGCTGCTGCTGCTGCTTTTCTGTGCTCCCAATGTATGTGTCTGGTCGCAGCAGGATGTGCTCCAGCTGGCTTTTTTTCTGCACAGGACGAGGCACCAGCAATGGTCAAAGTTGCGATTTAAGGATGGGATCCTCCAGGCAGACAGTGGCAGCAGCCTGTCATGTATTCAAAGGAGCATAGAACAACCGGCGTTCAACAAAGCACGTGAGGAAGCTTACGGGGGAGCCCCGTTGCACACGGGCTCTTTACGTGACATGCTTTGACTGCCAACCATTTCACCATGACTCCCACCTGGTAGATTTCTTCTATGGCCCTCTGCTTGGAAGAAGCATTCGTCTTGTCTGCCAGAGCGCCCTTAGGGGTCTTGGCAGCAGCCTTGGTGGCCTGCGCAGCAGCATGAGACGATGCGTTGACCGGATTACACCCGTGCCGAGGAAAAGCTTTGCCGCGGGAAAACATGGACATCATGCGAGCTCAGATACGCGGCATCACACACGACTGGCAGCTGCCTCGGGGCCAGGGCAGAGCCTGGGGTTAAACACACCCCACCTTGGCAGCAGCCAGTGCTGCATGGTTTTCATCCACAAACTTGTCTACCTCCATCAAAGCGGTCCGTTTAAAAAATATGGCACCAGTGGCTGCTTGGATTTGAAAAATCGATTCACTGTGCGACGCTGCTCTTGGTAAAGGCCATAATTTTTATATCACACGATCCCTGGTAGATAAGGCAGGTCTACCTCAGGAGGCTTCTGGCCAACCTCTCTCTCACTCACTCGGGGTGCGAAGGATAGTTCTGCTGCCCTTTTACACTACATACTGTGTGTCACATGCGTGCTTAGAAGGGGAATGGTGCCCTTCCTAAAAACACCTCCTTGCCCTGCAACTCTACGCTTTTGCATCGCATGCCTTTCGGGGCAGTACGAGTATGTTGGCATGGCTATGTTGCTTGCAGGGATCTGCTTGTTCTGCTAAGCCAGTCTTGTTGGGCGAGGATGGAGCGCATCCAGCGCATGCTGGGCGGAATGGGTGGAGGGGGTCCACCAACTGACTCCCCCACGCCAGACAGCGGGGAGCAGATCTACATCAGCTCTCTCGCTCTTCTTAAAATGCTGAAGCACGGTGAGCTGCGCCAGGTTCCTGCTGAATGCCCCACAACATGTGTTCATAGGGAACCATTAAGGGACAGGCACGCGTGGAAATGGCAAGAGACAGCATGCACATACCCAGATTCAACTCACTACTGAACCATTTGCAGGGAGGGCGGGTGTCCCAATGGAGGTAATGGGGCTCATGCTGGGTGAGTTTGTAGACGACTACACGGTCAAGGTTGTGGACGTGTTTGCCATGCCCCAGTCTGGCACAGGCGTCAGTGTAGAGGCTGTGGACCCAGTCTTCCAGACCAAGATGCTGGATATGCTCAAGCAGACAGGCAGGTGAGTACCCCAGTAACACGGTTGTTCACAAGAACTTGATGGGCAGGATGGAGCCTGCTGCTGAGTGACCACTCCAAGCGCATCCCTGCACTGAAGAAAATGGAATGAGACTTTGCCTGACCAAGCAGTCACTCTCCTACCTATCATTTTGGGTCTGCATTATGTACACCAGCTGCTTGTAAAAGCTCTGCAAGGTGTTACCCTATCCTACTCTACAAACTCCTTGACTGCGCCTTGAAGGGCATTTCTATCACATTGTGCGCCTTGTACTGTACCTGTTGAGCCTGACAGCATAGGTCCTGCACCTTGAAAGTGACATGGCCCTGCCTTGTTTCTCCCTTGCTTGCCTACAGGCCAGAGATGGTGGTTGGCTGGTACCATAGCCACCCAGGTTTTGGTTGCTGGTTATCGGGCGTGGACATTAACACGCAGCAGGTGGTGCAGCTGAGCACTTTTATGTGCTTATATGCTCCTATATGCATACTTGAAAGAGATGGACAGGCAGACAAACAGATGGATAAGTCTAGACACCTTCTCAAAAAGAACAAGGCTGCCTTTCATGTGCACATGCCTACTATCGGCCGTGCACGTTCTGAGGAAAGTGAGTTTGATGCCTTTTGATCACATAGTGCAATGAGAGGGTTACCTTAATGGCACAGGTGCATTAAAGTAGCCACACAAGCCAATGTGCCGAGCTCAATCGTAAAGACTTTTCTGCATCTCCTGCCCCTCGCAGTCATTTGAGGCTTTGAACCAGCGAGCTGTTGCGGTGGTCATTGATCCCGTGCAGAGTGTCAAGGGCAAGGTGCGCAAACACAGCTGTACAAGAGCCAGCTAGCTACAGCATTCTTCTGTTGCTCTTCTTGTTCCAACGCACAATATTGGTGGACCCCTGCCATGCCCTTCCCTCCTCCCCTCAAGTATTGACCATAAGAAACACAGCTCATAAGGACCATCCCTCGTCTTCATCTGCAGACTTGCATGCGCCCCTCGATCAAGCTTGCCTTGATCTGCAGCCTGCTTGCAACCTACAAACGTGGAATTGCCTTACTGGTGGGCATGCCTGCACTCATTGCAAAGCTGTTGTTCTGCTTCTGTGCAGGTCGTCATTGATGCCTTCCGTCTTATCAGTCCCCAGACCATGATGCTTGGGCAGGAGCCGCGCCAGACTACCAGCAATCTGGGCCACTTGAACAAGCCCTCCATCCAGGCCCTGATACATGGCCTGAACCGACACTACTATTCCATTGCTATCAACTTCAGGTGAGGGACATGACAGAGCTGCTTGGAGAAGCGTTTAGGCAATTGGACCAAAGTTCCTGTGCCCAACCCTTATTGAGCTCACTTGTAGGCAGAGGCAATGTTAACGAGCTTGCATGGAATACTTTTGAGGCAATGGGAATGTGTCTACTTTGGTGAAGCAACCTCCAACAAGGTCCTGCCCTCTGTCCGATCATCCACGCACAGGAAGAATGAACTCGAGGAACAGATGCTCCTTAACTTGAGCAAGAAAGCCTGGGCAGCGGGACTGGTGCTCCAGAACTTTCAGAACCATTCCAACACTAACAGCAAGGTGGTGAAGGAACTGAAGGCCTTAGCTGACCGCTACGATAAGGTGGGCATCCTTTATTCTAGAGATGAAACAGTCACATGAATGTATTAAAGCATCACCAAGAAGCTGTCTTGTCTATGTCCTGTTAATTTCTTTTACCTGGAGTTGGACACAACTCTATTGTGAGGATCTACGTTCAGCTGCGCCATGAAGTGCTTGGATACTTGCATGACTGCAAGTGATAGGGTGAGTTAGAGGGCAGAGGAGGTCTGGGCTTCTGAAGGCTTGAGAATGAGCCTCAAAGTCAGGCGCCACAATCCCTTTGTGATGTCCTGCCGTGTTCAAACCAGAGCACCCCAGCAAATTCTGAGCATAGCACCTGAAAGCCACTAAAAAAAGCAAATTTTTAGTCCTGAGCTGGTCCCGTTTGGTGGACCCTGCCGCGCGCTAGGCCCGCTTACACGCTGGGAAATCCTCTAAAATTCACAAACTGCATGCCCAAACCCTCCAGCTGCACGCCCAAGCGTGCAGGATGAGTCCCTGATGTGCCCTGAGTGCCCAGGTGTCCACCTGGTGCGAGCTGGAGGGGGGCTGTGCAGAGGGCAACTCGGAAGTCTAGTACCAGGAGTGCTGGTGGATGGGGATGGAATTCTTATAATACTTATTTAAATTTAGACTTATCCACGGGGGAAGGTGGGAAGATTAAAATTCCAAGTCCAATTCCGTTCAAATTTCGCCAATAGATGGAGATGTGAGGCAGCAAATTGTGTATTTTGGTCATTTGGAAATGAATTATGTGCTCAAAATCAAGCGGCACCCGACAGATCCGGGCTTTGCAGACAGATCAGGAGCACTGTAAGCATGTTAAAGAATTGGAGAACATACTTCTTTTTTATACCGCCGTTTAATGAAAATTCTATCATCAGATGCACTTCAGAGAGCCAAGGAACAAGGCATGGGAAACAGCAGAGCCAAGACAAAGCATCTTAAGAAGCTCTGGGCTCAGCGGAAAGCTGCAGGGAGGGCCTGCACACTCTGACTATACTTTTGTGCCCAGACCCAACTTTCAGGGCGGGGTGGCCTGGGAGCACTTTCATCTGAGCCACTCGACATTTCCGAGTCATTAACATTTTTTGAGAATTATCTTAAATTATAATACATGTATAAGATATTATGAGAAGCAGGGTTGGGTCATGCGTATTTTATCGCATTGAAAAAAAGGCTTAAATTTGCAAATTGAAAAAGCCCAGTTTCAAATTCGGGTTCAAATGCGGACCCCCCCCCGCCGGCCTTTGCTTTGTTCCTGCTCATTTCCTCTCTTGGTAACTTGACTAAGTGTAAGCAAATTAAGAGAAAGAAGGAAATTTTAAGCAGTCTATTTCTTATCCACTCCTCATTGCTGCTGCTGTCTTCATCGCTGCTGTCCTCATCGCTGCTACTGTCGTCTGCATCACTGCCCTGGCACTCCTCATGGTCGCTGAAGACTTCCCATGCTTGTGCCTGAGGCCCCTGCTCCAGGGACTGGGTGCGCACAGTCAAGCGCAGGTTGCTGTACGGCCACACTAGCTTGCATGCGCGCGATGTGGTCAAGCGGTTCTGGCTGTCGCAGTGTACGAAGGAAAAGTTACTCCAGTTCTGCTCGCATTTGCTGCTATACTCCTGTCGAGCTGGTGCTGCGCTGCCGCAGCTACTGCTGCTGCCTTGTTTTGAGCATTGATGGCCCTCATCTCATCCAGGACAGGCTGCAGGACTGCCTTGTCTGCTGTGCACTTTGCTACCCCACAAGCTGGATTAATGTCCAG